>Ga0208127_1000392_pt1 | contig 22472 bp, 15 predicted proteins | sample ETNtaG_6_FD_185751 | JGI IMG/M metagenome (GOLD analysis project Ga0208127, IMG submission 185751) | Marine microbial and viral communities from oxygen minimum zone, Eastern Pacific Ocean - ETNP201306SV45 (SPAdes) (version 2) | ecosystem: Environmental > Aquatic > Marine > Oceanic ... | reverse complement strand
TCTTCTAAAGATTGTTGAATTTGATCTGCATTAGGATGCAGAAAGGTTGAAATTGGAGACTCTCTTTCAGCCTTAGGATTGATTCTTCTGCCGTTTGACAGGACCTCCCTGAACATGTTCCAGGGGAGGGAGGGATTTCCCCAGGACACTGACCGGTCGCTCCCCGAGTTTTTCCAGGCAACGCAAGCGATCGTACATCACGATTGCTCCGGAAGTGGCCACGTTCAAGGAAAACCGACTTGGGATCCTGACCAGGGCCGTACATCGTTCCACGACCCCCGGACTCAAAGAACCCATTTCGGGACCGAGGATGTATGCCGCATTCAAGGGATGCCGAAAAACCGGAAGCTCGACGGCATCTTCATGAATCTCCACTCCGATCAAAAGACATCCTTTGGGAAGCTGAAGTTCAGACGAAGATTCAAAATCGAACCAGGGGATGTTCCGGGGAGCCATCGAAGTGTCGGATTTGGCATCCTTGACCGAATAGGAGGCATTCACCGTGAACAGGAAACTTGCTCCAAACGCGTGGGCGGTGCGGAATAAATTTCCGGCATTCATCGGTTTGCTTGACTGCTCAAGTCCAACTCCAAAATATCCGCGCATCGACTTTCTCCAATCCTCCAGTTTACGACCCTAACCCTGTTCTGAAAGCTTTTTGTATAACATTCCCGGTGAGGACGGGCAAACCGATCCGCTCGCTTGACTTCGCGCCCGGGCTTCTCCTACACTTTTCCCAAAACGTTTTGGGAAAAGGGAGTAAAGGCTTGTATCGAATGAAGAAATGTTCCTGGAACAATCCGGCAACAGGATCGGATTTGGAGAAGGATTTAAGTCTATGACCATCAATCTCAAACAACTTTCAAAGCTGCTCAAGCTTTCTCCGACCACGGTTTCCAGGGCATTGGCGGATTACCCGGATGTCAGTGCAAAGACCAGGGCCAGGGTCAAGCAGATGGCCATTCAGCAGGGTTACCAGCCCAATCCGGTAGCCCGCAGGCTTCAGAAAGGCAAAACTGAAACCATCGGGATCGTGATCACCCCGGAGCAGAATTATTTCAGCGATACTTTTTTCATTGATCTGCTTTCCGGCATCAGCAATCAAATCACCCGTGCCGGATATGAACTGATCCTCGGGGTGGCAAGTGATGAAGAACACGAGATGCAGTCGATGCGCCGGATGGTGGAAGGCAAACGGGTGGACGGCATGATTCTGACCCTGATCCGAGAACAGGATCCCCGGGTCGGTTACCTGCTCGACCGGGATTTCCCCTTCGTGCTTTATGGTCGCACCCGGGAGACACGTCCTTACGCATTTGTCGACATGGACGGGAAGCAGGCATTTGAAAAAGCCTGTACTTACCTGGCAGGTCTGGGCCATCGCAGAATAGCATTACTCAACGGTGAGCCGGGTTTCATGTTTCCAGTCGGCTGCCGGGAAGGCTATGAATCCGGACTTTTCCTCAGTGGGCTGGAGTTGGATCCTGATTTAATCCGGGAGTGGAAACATAAAGATCCTTCCCAATCAAGTTACCGATGGACCCTTGAACTTTTCAAAAATGACAATCCTCCAACTGCAATTTTATTTCAAACCGAGGCGGTCAACGGCATTTTTAAAGCGCTTGATGAGTTGGATCTTCAGCCAGGCAAAGATGTGGCACTGATCGGATACGATGATCTTGAAATTGCAAGGATTCATCGTCCTTCTTTGAGTGTCCTCAGACCCCAGGCGAGGGAAGCCGGCCAGCGGGTGGTAAACATTCTGATGGAGGTCATCAAGGGTGAAGATCCAGGAAAGTTTCAGGAAATCCACCAAGTAGAAATGGTTATCCGGGAAACCAGCCTTCCTCCTTCCTGATTCCTGAAGTCTTTTCAGGCTCCCTTTCCCTGGTTTAAAAAATTTGAATTAACATACTATTTCAGATACTATTGCCAAAAAAATTAAGTAACCCTCAGTTAGAGAAAAATTATGGCAGATGTTGATATGCGGTCTGTTTCCAAAAGTTTTGGTGATAATGAAGTGATTCATTCGGTGGATCTCCAGGTGGAAGACAACGAATTCATGGTTTTCGTTGGACCGTCAGGATGCGGCAAATCCACTCTTCTTCGTCTGATCGCAGGTTTGGAAGATGTCAACCAGGGGGAAATCAGCATCGGTGGAGAACGGGTCGAGCATCTGCCGCCTGCCAAACGCGGGATTGCGATGGTTTTTCAGTCCTACGCTCTCTATCCCCACATGACTGTTTTTGAAAACATGTCCTTCGGACTAAGATTGGCAAAAGCCAAGAAGGATTTTATCCAGCAGAGGGTTCAGGAGGCAGCCGAGGTTTTACAAATTACCGAGTTGCTCCAACGCAAACCCAAGGAACTTTCAGGAGGTCAACGCCAGAGGGTCGCCATCGGCAGGGCGATTGTTCGTGAACCCAAAGTTTTTCTTTTTGATGAACCGCTTTCGAACCTGGATGCCAAACTCAGGGTGCAAATGCGTATTGAATTGACGAAGCTTCACCAGAAGTTGAACGCGACGATGATTTACGTAACCCATGATCAGGTTGAGGCGATGACCATGGCGGACAAAATCGTGGTCCTCCGTGACGGGTATGTTGAACAGATCGGCCGTCCTCTGGATCTTTATCACAACCCTGCCAATTTGTTTGTTGCAGGATTTATTGGTTCTCCAGCCATGAACATGATGGAAGGTAAAATTTCGGGTATTTCCGACAATTCCCTGGAAGTTGAACTTGAAGGCCAGCATAAAGTGAAGGTCCTCTGCAATCCCAATGAAAATGCCCAGACGGGAGCACCGGTTCATTTCGGCGTTCGTCCTGAACATCTCGACCCGGAAGGTAATGGCGACGCAAAAATTCCAGCAAAGGTTTTTGCAGTAGAGAGACTCGGCGGGGAGACCTACCTTTATGTCAATACCCGGGAAGGAAGAGAATTCACGGTCCATGCTCCAGGAGACAAGGTTGTTTCCGAAGGAGAGGAAATCTCAGTCGGCGTCAGTTCCGAAAGTTGCCATGTTTTCAATCAGCAGGGAACAGCTTTCGAACGATTGGCTGCCTAAAGGAGTTTCCCAAAAAATAATCCTGCCCGGGTGAAATGTAGTGCATGGTTCTGTTCAATCCCATTGAACCCGTCTTGAACCAAGTCGATTTGATGGTTGGAAATCGAGTGTGTTTCCAACATCTTCACGTCTTCCTGGACACCATGCATAAGCCTATCAGCCTATCTTGACGACCCATGATGAATTGGGAAAACAGGATTCAGAGGTTTTTTTCAGAAGAAATGATTGGTCTATTTTGTTGATCGGGTAATTTAGTAGGTCGGGTTAGAGGCTTTATGCGGCGTATCCCGACAGGCCAAAAGCACCTCAAGAATAAATTGCCGGATTACGCCGTGCTAACCCCTACCATTCCAACTTCTTTTAAAATTTAAATCGTTGAAGGGGTTCAGGAAAGCTTTGCCTTTTTTTGGACCTGTCTCAATCCGGCAGGGTATTTTCCTGGATTAGTTTCTGGACGAACCGGTAGGAATCTTTGGGAATCCGCTCTTGGGTCTCATAATCGACATAAATCAGCCCGAACCGTTTGGTATAACCTTCAGCCCATTCGAAATTATCCAATAAGGACCAGAAGAACCAACCACGGAGGTCCACACCTTGTTCCATCGCTTCCAGACCGGCAGCTAAATAGTCACGAAGGTATTGCGTTCTTAGGGGATCTTGAACCTCTCCGGAGGCATCTGGCTGATCGGGACTGGAGCAACCATTTTCAGTGATGTAGATTGGAACATCACCGTATCGTTCCCGGAATTCGAGCAACTGCTCCAACATTGCTTCAGGCCGGATTTCCCAACCACTGTCAGTCACCGGCAGTCCTGCTGGTGTTTCCATGATACGGACTCCCAGGGCTGATTTTCCGCTGCTTTGGGCGCGCATTACGGTGTAATGGTTGAGCCCAAAAAAATCAGGTTTGTATTGTAGGATTTCAGAGTCTCCCTCATGAATCCAGGGTTTGAGTTCTTCTTCTAGGATTTCAGGATAGGTTCCGAAAAACACAGGATCCAGAAACATCTTGTTCCAGAGGGCATCCAGCCTTTCTGAGGCAGTCTGGTCACGGTCCTGTTCGATCACGGGCTGAAGGGAAACCACCGGTCCGAGTTGAAGATCCGACTGGCAGATCTTCAGTTCCCTCGAGACCAATCCGTGACTGAGGTTGAGATGATGGGCCGATGCGAAACAGGCCGATGCATCTTGAAGCCCCGGAGCATGGATGCCGATTCCGTGACCGAGGATGCTCAAGACGTTGGGTTCGTTGTGGGGAATCACATGTTTCACCCGGTCTCCGAGTACCTCCAAAACCTTCCAGCCGTATTCGACAAAACGCATCGCGGTGTCCCGGTTTGTCCATCCTCCCTTTTCCTGCAGCGCCTGTGGGAGATCCCAGTGGTTGAGGCATAACCAGGGTTCGATCCCCCTGGAAAGTAAACCGTCCACAAGCCGACTGTAAAACTGAAGCCCTTCGGTATTGAACCTGCCGCTTCCCAGTGGCTGGATCCTCGGCCATGCGGTCGAAAAACGATAGGCTCCTGCACCCATTTCCTGGATCAAGCCCAGGTCCTCCTCCCAGTTGTGATAATGGTCGCAGGCCATTTCCCCCGAACTGCCATCGGCGATTCTTCCTGGGAGGCTGGAAAAACGGTCCCAAATGCTCTCTCCTCTTCCTCCTGAGTGAATGGCGCCCTCGATCTGGTAACTGGAAGTCGAAACTCCCCAGAGAAATTGGTTGGGAAAAGATTTCATGCTGCCGAAACTCTTAATTGTTGAAAAATATCATTCTAACAGTCTCCTGCCCTTGAATCTCAATTATTTGTTTGACAGAAACTTGGGACTCCTTTAACGTAAATTTTATGCCTTTATGATCAATTTCCAAAACGTTTTGGAAATCTGTATTTTTCTGGTCATTCAGGTTTTTTCCTAATTGATAATTCTTATCGGAGAAGCGCAATGTATAAAACGTTGTATACAGTGTTGGTTTCGTTTTTAACGATTTCGGTAGCAACAGGATTAACTGCTGCCGAATACAAAGGTCCAAATTTAAGCGGGCAGACGGTCTCGATTGCAGGTCCATGGCTGACAGGAGATGAAGAAAATTTTGACAAGGTCAATGCTTATTTTGAAAAAGCAACCGGCGCCAAAGTGGACTATGCCGGTTCGGACAGTTTTGAGCAGCAGATCGTGATTGACATCAAGGCAGGGAGTCCTCCGAATCTTGCGGCTTTTCCTCAACCGGGGCTGGCAGCAAACATGGCCGCCATAGGAGGATTGGTTCCGCTTGGTAATGACATGGAAAACTGGGTCAAGAACAACTATGCGGCAGGACCGTCCTGGGTGGATCTTGGCACCTACCCTGACAAGAACGGGAACGATCAGTTTTACGGTTTTTTCTACAACGTCAACGTCAAGTCCCTGGTTTGGTATGTCCCGGAAAACTTCGAAGCAGGCGGTTATGAAATTCCAAAAACCATGGAGGAATTGATTGCTCTCAGTGACCAAATTGTCAAAGACGGAGGCACCCCCTGGTGTATCGGACTCGGTTCCGGAGACGCAACCGGCTGGCCCGCAACGGACTGGGTGGAAGACATCATGCTCAGGACCCAGACTCCGGATGTCTATGACGGTTGGGTCGCGAACACGGTCAAGTTCAATGATCCACGGGTGGTCAATGCCATCGAAACCTTTGGAAAGTTTGCCAAGAATAATGACTATGTTGAAGGGGGTTCCCGTGCGGTGGGTGCGACGGATTTCCGTGATAGCCCCAAGGGGATGTTCACCGTGCCGCCGAAGTGCTACATGCACCGTCAGGCAAGCTTCATTCCTGCATTTTTTCCAAAAGGGGTTGAAGTCGGAACGGACGCGGACTTCTTTTACTTCCCCGCATTCCAGGCCAAAGCGGCACAATTGGGGAACCCGGTTCTTGGGGGAGGCACGTTGATGGCGATTACCAAAGACAGTCCTGCGACCCGTGAATACATGAAGTATCTCCAGCATCCCAAGTCTCATGAAATCTGGATGTCCGGCAAAGGTTTTCTTACCCCTCACAAGGGAGTCGACCTGAATGCCTACTCCAGTGGTATCTTGCGCAAACAGGGTGAAATCCTGCAGAACGCAACCACCTTCCGTTTTGACGGTTCGGATCTGATGCCCGGAGCGATCGGTGCAGGTTCCTTCTGGAGCCAGATGGTGTTCTATGTCAGTGGTGCTTCGGCACAGAAAGTGGCGGACAACATCCAAAACAGTTGGGACGCGATCAAGTAAATCCAGTTTTATCTCGTTCCTATCCTTTTTGGGGCGGTTGAACTTCAGCCGTCCCATCCTCCTCTTTCCATCCCCAAAGTGTTGTGATCGCTCAACTGCTCGACGCGGTTTTCGCGGTGTTTTTCGGAGTGGGCGCCTGCTTTCTTTATTTCATTGGCAGTCATTTTGTACTGGAACGCTTTTTTGCTGACAGCAAAGGTGCAAACGGTGAGGTGATCAGCCGGGAAAGTCTGCGCAACCTCTTACGTCCGTGGATTTTTCTGCTCCCAGCAGTTTTCATGCTTTTCATCTACCTCGTTTATCCTGTCTTTGAAACGCTGCGCCTGAGCTTTCATGATTTCACCGGTGAGCGTTTTGTCGGTTTCCGTAATTATCATTGGGCGGTCCAGGATCCGGAACTGCTGCAGGCGATTGGAAACAATGCAATGTGGCTTGTGGTCGTGCCGACCTTGAGTGTGTTCTTCGGGTTGTTGGTGGCCGTGCTCGCCGATCGGGTCTGGTGGGGAGGATTTGCGAAATCCATGATCTTCATGCCGATGGCCATATCTTTTGTGGGAGCAAGCGTGATCTGGAAGTTCGTCTATGATTTCCGTGGAGCGGACTCAGAACAGATCGGCAGCCTAAACGCATTGGTAATGTTTTTCGGAGGAGAGCCGGAAGCCTGGATTACGATACCTTTCTGGAATAATTTTTTCCTGATGATCATCCTCATCTGGATCCAAACCGGATTTGCGATGGTGATTTTGAGTGCGGCCCTGCGCGGTGTGCCGGAAGAAACCCTGGAGGCGGCAAGGATCGATGGAGCAAACGAGATCCAGGTTTTTCTTAAAATCATGGTGCCCCAGATCATGGGAACGATCCTGGTGGTCTGGACCACGATCACCATCATTGTACTTAAGATTTTCGACATCGTTTTGGCGATGACCAACGGCCAGTGGGGAACGGAGGTGTTGGCCAATATGATGTTTGACTGGATGTTCCGAGGGGGAGGCGATTCAGGACGGGGAAGCACCATCGCCCTCTTCATCATGATTGCCGTGGTACCGGTGATGATCTGGAACATCCGCCGTTTTCGCAGTGAGGAGGAATCATGATGAGTCATCGGATTCCCCTGCTGAACCTCAGTGTTGGACGGCTTTTGGTGCATCTCAGTCTGTTGATGCTGGTCATGGTTTGGGTCCTGCCGAGCATGGGGCTTTTGATCAGTTCCTTTCGGGACAAGGATCAACTGGCCATCACCGGTTGGTGGACCGCCTTCACCACCACGTCTCAAAATGCTTTCGGCCGCACCGGTGTGGCCGGGGAAGAAGTTCTGCAGGATGGAAGGTATGTCCTCACCGGAAGTTTTTTTGAAGCGGGCTCCAAGACCATCCAGAGCTACAACACGAATTTTCGCAAACTGGACGCATATCGTTCAGGCGAGCCGATGACCATGAAAGACGGCAGCCTCTTCACCCTCCATGCAGATGGCAGCTATGTCTGGAAGTCTGAAAAACCCTTCAAACACAAAAGAGGGAAACGTATCTTCTACGTCGCCAAGGTTCCTCCGACTTTCAGTTTGGATAATTACCTGGAGGTGCTCAGTGCTGAAGGAATAGGGCAATCGTTTGTCAATACCTTTGTGGTGACGATACCTGCGACGATCATTCCGATAACGATCGCAGCCTTTGCTGCCTATGCCTTTGCCTGGATGCGTTTTCCGGGACGACAATTTTTATTTGTGGTCGTGGTGGGCTTATTGGTCGTGCCTTTACAGATGTCCCTGATTCCACTTCTGAGAATGTACAATGACATCGGGGCTTTTTTCGGTGTTTCAGGGAAATCTTACCCAGGAATCTGGCTTGCCCATACAGGTTTTGGACTGCCTTTGGCAATTTATCTCCTGCGAAACTACATGGGAACCCTGCCCAAGGAAATCATCGAATCAGCAAGGATTGATGGAGCCAACCACTTCCAGATCTTTACCAGGCTTGTGGTTCCTCTGTCGGTTCCCGCATTGGCTTCATTTACGATTCTTCAATTCCTCTGGGTTTGGAATGACCTGTTGGTCGCACTGGTTTTTCTCGGCAAGAGCGATGACCAGATCGTACTCACCTCAAAGATGCGTGAACTCTTGGGATCCCGAGGTGACAACTGGGAAATCCTCACCAGCAGTGCCTTCATTTCCATTGTTGTTCCGCTGATCGTGTTTTTTGCCCTTCAAAGGTATTTTGTTCGTGGATTGGTCGCAGGTTCGGTCAAAGGAGGCTGATGAATATTTCAAAATACGGTGTTTTGGTTTAAAGGTTTGCGGAAGAGGATTCCCACCAGATAATCTGTCTTCCTTATGTTTTTCATCAAAGTGGAATGAACGAGATCTGCACATCCAGTCAGCAAGAAAACGACCTCAAGACCATTCAATCTCTTTTGACGGGAGATTGCCATTTCCCAAGGTCTTGGCTCGGATTTCATGAGGAACCGGGGGAACCCAAGCAAAAAGAATGGGTTGTCCGGGTTTGGGAACCTTTTGCAGTTGAAGTGAAGATTGACTGGAATCCCCGAAAAAACCATGCCGTAGGAGAGCCGATGCAGAGGCTTGACGACGCAGGCATCTTTGAATGGCGGGGCAGAAGTTTGTCCAATCGGTCTCCTTACCTGCTCCATTGCCGTTTTGAGGACGGTTCTCATTATCGCCGGTACGACCCTTATTATTTTGAAGTGCATTTTGAGGAGCTGGACCAGCATCTTTTCGGAGAAGGAACCCATCTTAGGTTGTTTGACAAACTCGGTGCCCACCTGATGGAAGTCGAAGGGATACGGGGAACACGGTTCACGGTCTGGGCTCCTAATGCCAAACGCGTCAGTGTGGTTGGTGAATTCAATCACTGGAACGGGCTGCAGCACCCGATGCAGGCCATCGGAAGCAGCGGCATCTGGGAACTCTTCCTTCCCGGAATCGGCGAAGGGATGCTTTATAAATTCGAGATCAAAGGTCAAAACGGTGAAGTTTTTCTCAAATCCGATCCCTTTGCCTTTGCCTCGGAAATCCGTCCCTCGACCGCATCCAGGGTTGCAAATTTGGAAGATTATGTCTGGCAGGACGAATCCTGGATGGAGAACCGCACCCGACAGGACCCGCTCAAGCAGCCGATCAACATCTATGAAGTCCATCTCGGATCCTGGAAACGTAAAGCCGACCAGGAAAATCGTTTTCTGACGTACCGCGAAGCAGTTGAGGAATTGATTCCTTATACCAAGGAAATGGGATACACCCACCTCGAACTAATGCCTCTGGCGGAGCATCCGTTGGACGCCTCATGGGGTTATCAGGTGACCGGCTATTTCGCGCCTTCGTCTCGATACGGCAGTCCTGCGGATTTCATGTATTTTGTCGATCAATGTCATCAGCATGGTTTGGGGGTGATCATGGACTGGGTCCCGGGACATTTCCCCACCGACTCCCATGGACTCGCCCGATTTGACGGCACCGCCCTTTATGAGCATGAAGATCCAAGAAAAGGAAAGCACGAGGAGTGGGGCACGCTGGTATTCAATTACGGACGCAACGAGGTCCGGAATTTTCTCATTTCCAACGCGCTCTTCTGGTTCGAAAACTATCATCTCGACGGGATCCGGGTGGATGCGGTGGCTTCAATGCTTTACCTGGATTACAACCGGGAATCCGGAGAATGGCTGCCCAACCATTATGGTGGTCGGGAAAACCTGGAAGCCGTCACCTTCATCCGGCAATTGAACCGGGTTCTCTTTGAAAAATTCCCGGGGATTCTTTCCATTGCCGAAGAATCCACAGCCTGGGCCGGAGTCAGCCATCCTACCTATACCGGAGGACTGGGATTCAACCTCAAATGGAATATGGGTTGGATGAATGACAGCTTGAGATACATGGAAAAGGACCCGGTTTACAGGAAATACGAGCATCAACTGATGACCTTTTCGATGATGTATGCCTTCAGCGAAAACTTCGTGTTAGCCCTTTCCCATGACGAGGTGGTCCACGGAAAGCGCTCACTGCTGGAAAAAATGCCCGGGGATGAGTGGCAGAAACGGGCCAACCTTCGATTGTATCATGCGTATTTGATGGGGCATCCTGGTAAGAAACTGATCTTCATGGGCGGAGAATTCGGTCAATGGCGGGAATGGGACGAAAAAGTCAGTCTCGACTGGCATTTGCTGGAAAATGACGGACATCGCCAGCTCCAGCACTTTTGCCGAGAATTGAACCGGCTTTACCTGCGCTTGCCCGCGCTCTACAGCAATGACTTCGATTGGAGCGGATTTCGCTGGATCGATCACAGTGACCAGGATAACAGTGTGCTCGCCTTCTTACGAGTGCCCGCCGTTGGTTATGAGGGAAGTGAGGACTTGGAGCATAACGGTTCCAATTCCGCTCCCGTGGCCTTTGTTTTCAACTTCACACCGGTCCCGAGAAGGGGTTACCTGTTGGGACTTCCTGAAGCAGATGCGTACCATAAAATTTTTGATACGGACGATCCCTGGTTTGGCGGTTCGGGTTTCAGCAGCCAGTCCCGGATTACGGTGGAAAATCATCCCAGCCACGGATTTTCCTGCAGGGTATCTCTGGATCTGCCTCCGCTGGCGGCATTGATGCTCCAGCCAGGTTGATTTTTCACGAATGAAGAAAACTTGTTTTGGGATACAAGGCCAAGATGAAGATTTTGGCATCAATCCCTTCATCCTTTTTAATTGTTTTTAAGATGCCGCAGAACCGTCCTGAAATGGAAAAAATCTGGGATTTGATTGCTGATTACCGGCGTATGGATAGTGAGGGGTTGATTCACTCGATGGCCCATCATCTGGAATTTTCCCAGTGCAAAAACCGTTACACCGCAGAGGACTTTGATGTTTACCGGAGTCTGGCCACTTCCCTTCGTGACCGCCTGGTTGAATTTTGGAACGACACCCAGCAAACCTATCACCTGAACCCGATCCGCCAGGTCTATTACCTCTCTTTGGAATACCTCATCGGACGCAGTCTGCGCAACAATTTGATCAACCTTGGGATCTATGAAGAATGCCGGGAGGCGCTGAGGCTGATTGGTTACGAGTTGGATGAGATCGAGGAAATGGAAGTTGATGCCGGGCTTGGCAATGGAGGTCTGGGGCGTCTGGCGTCCTGCTTTCTGGATTCGATGGCGACCCTCCAACTTCCTGCCCATGCTTACGGGATCCGTTATGAATTCGGAATTTTTGAGCAGATCATCGAGCGCGGAGAGCAGAAGGAAACCCCGGACAACTGGCTCAGTCAGGGATATCCCTGGGAAATTCCACGCTGGGAGGTGCTTTACCCGGTCCAATTCTACGGATACGTTCAGAGTCGTTGGGATGACGAAGGACGTGAGTGGCGACAATGGGTGGGAGGGGAGTCCGTTTTGGCGATGGCATACGATGTCCCGATCAGCGGTTTTCAAAACCGCACGGTCAACAACCTCAGACTCTGGTCCGCGCGGGCACCCAGGGCTTTTGATTTTCAGATCTTCAACCGTGGGGATTACATGCAGGCGGTTGAGGAAAAACAGCGCAGTGAAACCATATCCAAAGTCCTTTATCCCAACGACCAGGGATTTTCAGGCAAGGAACTGCGTTTGAAACAACAGTATTTTTTTGTCTCCGCTTCCCTCCAGGACATCATCCGACGTTTCAAAGCCCATCATTCGGATTTTTCAACCTTCCACCAATGGGTTGCGATCCAACTCAATGACACCCACCCCTCGATTGCCGTTCCGGAACTGATGAGACTGCTTGTGGACGAGGAAGGTCTTGAGTGGTTTGAAGCCTGGGAAGTGGTGGTTCAGGTTTTCGGCTACACCAACCACACGGTTTTACCCGAAGCCCTGGAACGTTGGTCATCCTCAATGTTGGGGCATCTGCTGCCGAGACATCTTGAAATCATTCATGAAATCAACCGTCGTTTCATTCAAAAAGTCCGGATCAGCCACCCCGGGGATGAGGACCTGGTCAAAAGGGTTTCCCTGGTGGAGGATGGACCTGATCCGCAGATACGGATGCCCTATCTCAGTATCATCGGCAGTCATGCGGTGAACGGTGTGGCGGCTTTGCATACGAAATTGCTGAAAGATACGGTCTTCCGTGATTTCTACGAACTTTTCCCCGAACGTTTCTTCAACAAAACCAACGGCATCACCCCGAGGCTCTGGCTGATGCAGGCCAACCCGGAATTAGCCGAATTGATCAGCAGTCGGATCGGCCATGACTGGGAAAAAAACCTGGAGGAACTTCGCGGCCTGGAACCCTTTCAGGAAGACAAGACGTTCCGCAAAGAATGGCGTGAGTTGAAACAATTGAAAAAACAGCAGCTGATTCGCTGGCTGGAAAAAAAGAATGGGTATTTCCTCAACCCGGATTCCATGTTCGATGTCCAGATCAAAAGAATCCACGAATACAAGCGGCAACTCCTCAACCTGCTTTACACCGTTTATCTTTATAACAAATTGAGGAGGGACCAAGATTTCAAGCCCGAACCGCGGACGGTGATCCTGGCAGGAAAAGCCGCACCCGGTTATTTTGCGGCCAAACTGATCATCAAACTCGCTCATGACATTGCGGGAGTGATCAACAAGGATCCTCTCACTTCAGCAAGGCTTCAACTGGTTTTCGTTGAAAATTATGGAGTCACCGTGGCGGAAAAACTGATCCCCGCCACGGACCTTTCCCAGCATATTTCGACAGCAGGCACCGAAGCTTCGGGGACAGGCAATATGAAATTTTCCCTCAATGGAGCTTTGATTCTCGGAACCCTCGACGGGGCGAATATCGAGATTTTGGAAGAAGTCGGGGAGAAAAATCTCTTTGTCTTCGGCATGGATTCCGAAGCCGTTCAGAGGCTTCGTTCGGAGGGCTACCGGCCAAGTCATTTTCTGGAAACGAATCCTGAATTAGAAGAGGTGCTGAAAATGATCGAATCGGGTTTTTTCAATCCGAAACATCCCGAACTCTACCGGGAACTCTGTAACGGGCTCCGGGAACATGACCACTTCATGCTTTTGGCAGATTTTGAGTCTTATTGTGAGGTTCAGGAAAAGGTCATCGAAGCCCGAAAAGATCCGGAAGAATGGACCCGGAAATCGATCATGAACACCGCGGGTTCCGGGAAATTTTCCAGTGACCGGACGATACGCGAATATGCCCAAGAAATTTGGAATGTTGAAGCAATGCCGACGGAACTCCACGGACACAAAATCCAAACCTGAATCGTCTTAACCCTTTTAAACCTGAATTGAAGCAATGATACAGAATCAGCCGCCGGATTGGTGGAAACATGCCGTTTTTTACCAGATCTACCCACGAAGTTTTTACGACAGCAACAATGACGGCATCGGTGACCTGAATGGAGTGATTGAAAAACTTGATTACCTCAATGATGGTCAAGGAGGAGGGCTTGGCATCGACGCGATATGGTTCTCCCCGATCTTCAAATCTCCCCAGAGGGATTTCGGATACGATACCAGCGATTACTGTGATATCGATCCGGGTTATGGGACGTTGGCCGATTATGATCGTCTGGTGGAGGAATGTCATCGCCGTGGAATCCGGATCGTGCTCGATCTGGTCCTGAATCATTCTTCCGATCTTCATCCCTGGTTCGAAGAATCGAAACAGGATAGAACCAACCCGAAACAGGATTGGTACGTTTGGGTCGATCCCAAAGACGATGGCTCGGTTCCGAATAACTGGCTTTCGTTGTTCGGAGGGAAGGCCTGGACCTTCAATGAAGCGCGTGGCCAGTACTACATGCACAGTTTTCTCAAGGAACAACCCGATCTCAACTGGTACAACCCTGAGGTCCGTGAGGAATTGGCGAAAGTGGTTCGGTTCTGGATGAACCGTGGAACCGACGGATTCAGGTTGGATACGGTCAATTTCTTCGCCTATGACCAGCAGCTGCGTGATAACCCTCAAAGGGATCCTTCCGAACCGATTCTCGAGAAAGGGCAGGCAAAAAATCCTTATTTTCATCAGAACACCATCTACTCCAAGGACCGTCCGGAAAACCTGGAATTCATCCATTTCTTAAGAGAACTGTTTGATGAAATCCCGGGGACGACTTCGATTGGAGAAATGGGCAGCAATTTTGGCTTGGAAGGGACCATTAGGAACACGGCAGAATATGTGAAAGGTCAGAAGCATCTTCATATGGCTTATACCTTTGCGATGTTAAGTACCGAAATGAATGCGGATTATTTCTCCAAAATCGTGGAACTGACAGAACACCATTTTCAGGATGGATGGCCCTGCTGGTCCTTGGGGAACCATGATACCAGGAGGCTTGTGAGCCGCTTCGAATGCAAGGGGGAACGGGAGGGCTTCCAGCAGATGATGCTGATGCTTCTGCTTTGCCTGCGGGGGACTCCGATCCTTTATTACGGTGAGGAACTGGACATGGAAGAGATTATTTTGGATCGGGAGCAAATCCAGGATCCGCTTGGGATATATTTCTGGCCCGAGCACAAGGGCAGGGATGGTTGTCGGACTCCTTTTCCCTGGAACTCCGGCGAACCCAACCAGGGTTTCAACCAGGGAGCAGAGCCCTGGCTTTCAGGAACCAGTCCGATCTGCCTGGATCAGGCGGAGGAAATGCAGGAAAGTACCCTGAATCTGCTTCGGGAAATGCTCAAAATCCGGAAATCCGAACCGGCACTGCAATCAGGGTCCTATCGTTTGCATCTGCTTCAGGAAGACTGTCTCATCTTTCAACGTGAAACGGATCAACAAAGCATCACCGTAGCAGCCAATTTTTCGGTGGTTGAACAAAGACTGGATCATGATTTTTCCAATTGCAGCGATTTGACTCCTAAGATAATGAATCGTCGGGGAAGGGTTGATGGAACAGATCTGGTCCTTCCGCCTTCAGGATTTTTCATTGCAAAGCATTAGTTTGAACGATTCTTTGCTGCCCCGGGAGTGGATCAACCGCCGCATTGCGGTGAAACTGATTTTTCTTTCCAACGGATTCAGCTTTGCCACCATCATTCCTCATTTTCCCTGGCTCCAGCGGAAGCTTGAAATTGGCGATGCCCTGACCGGGTTTGCACTCCTGTTTCCCGCTATCGGGGCGGTCAGCATGATGCTTCTCACAGGGAACCTGATCCAACGTTTCGGCAGCAGAAGATTAATCCTGGCAGGTGGGGTCCTGATGCAATGCTGTCTTCCCCTGATTCTGTTGATGCCCACCCTGGCTTTGTTGGCTCCGGTCTTACTGCTGATTGGCGGGGCATCAGGGATGATGGACGTCGCGATGAATGCCCAGGCAGCCCGGATCGAACATGCGTACCAAAGGCCGATCATGTCATCTTTCCATGCGGTCTGGAGCCTTGGAACGCTGCTGGGAGGCGGACTGACCACCCTTTTGCTCGGATTGGACTGGACCCCCCTCGAGCATGCCGGAATGATTGCGGTTCTTCTGTTTCTCTTGGTCATCGTCTGCGGTCCCTGGTTGATTGCAACGGAGGAACCTGCTGCAGAAAAAGCTCCATTGGTTTCCATTCCCCGCGGACCTGTATTGGTACTGGGGCTGCTGGCCATGGTGGCGATGGTCGCCGAGGGAGCAGCCACGGACTGGAGCGCGATTTATGCCCGAAACCTGCTGGAAGCGTCCCCGAGCCAGGCGGCTGCGGTTTTTACCGTATTCGCGCTGACGATGACCGTAGGACGCTTCATCGGGGATAGGCTGGTTCAACATTGGGGACCGGAACGAATGCTGCGTTATGCCTGCGGGTTTGGGGCGGTGGGGCTTCTGATAGGACTTTTCTCAGACACGCTTGAAGGTGCGATGATCGGATTCGCCTGTCTCGGGTTCGGGCTTGCGAACTCTGTCCCGATACTCTTCAGCAGTGCGAGCAGGATTCCCGGAGTGAATCCGGGAACCGGGATTGCAGGAGTCGCCACCCTCGGTTATGGCGGTTTCCTGATCGGACCCCCGCTGATTGGGACCCTGGCGGAGTTGATCGGTTTAGATCGGGCGTTGCTGCTGATCGTGGTTTTTTGCACCCTGATTGCGGTCTTTGCGGGACGTGTCAATCAAATACAGAATTCCAGGCAGCAAGCTCCAGAATCGCTCCGGGGGGAATGAATGTGTTAAGTCATGAACTTTATCGGAGGGGAGGAGGGATTCTGTTGCACCCCACTTCCCTGCCGGGGCCGTTCGGGATTGGTGATCTTGGACCGTCTGCCTCACGCTTTATCGATTTTCTCGAACAAGCCGGAATGAGTTACTGGCAGATGCTCCCTCTTGTGCCGGTGATGGACGAATTCTCCCCCTACCAGAGTACTTCCGCGATGGCCGGGAACCCGTTGTTGATCAGTCCAGAATTATTATTGGAAGAGGGACTGATAGGTCAGGAGAGGCTCGAAGGCCTTCCTGATTTTCCAGAGGAACGGGTCGATGTTTCCATGGTTCTTAGTTGGAAGCAGGATTTGCTGAAAGCAGCATGGCGGAGTTTTGAACATGATCCGGGGAGTTCATTGAAGCAGGATTTCGAGGAATTTTGCCAACACCATTCGGAGTGGCTCGAGGATTTTGCTCTGTTTTCCGCACTACGTGAAGTTTTCGGGAAAAAATCCTGGACCGAATGGCCTGAGGAATTCAAAAAACGCGAGCCTTCCGCACTGGCTTGGGCAAAGGAACAACACGCTGATTCTTTCGGATTCCACCGTTTCTCCCAGTTTCTTTTTTTCCGCCAGTGGCAAAGCTTGAAAAATTGTGCGCATGAAAAAGGGATTCGACTGATCGGTGACCTGCCTATTTTTGTCGCTCATGACAGTGCGGACGTGTGGACGCACCCCGAGTGGTTTGAGTTGGATCCTGATGGGAATCCTATCAGGGTGGCAGGAGTTCCTCCGGATTATTTCAGTCCAACCGGACAACGCTGGGGGAATCCGCTTTTTCTCTGGGAGGCGATGGAATCTTCCGGATATTCCTGGTGGAAACTCCGAATGCGGATCCTTTTGGAAACGGTGGATCTTGTCCGGATCGACCATTTCCGAGGTTTCGACCAGTACTGGGCCATCCCGGCCGAAGACCAAACCGCGGAAAACGGATCTTGGGTCCAAGGCCCCGGGAAATCATTTTTTGACGCCATGCTTCGGGAGTTCGGAAGCTTACCCGTGATTGCCGAAGACCTCGGGTTGATTACCCCAGAAGTGAACTCGATGAGAAAAGAATGCGGGTTCCCGGGGATGAAAGTCCTGCAGTTTGCCTTTGAAGATGATTGGCATCAACCCTTCCTGCCTCACAACGTGGAATCCCTTTCTGTGATCTACACCGGAACCCACGACAACAATACCACACGGGGATGGTGGAAAGAGGCCTCCCCGGAGCTACGCCGAAATGTCTGCCGATACCTGGGTTTTGAAAGCGATGAGGAAAACATTGCTGCAAACCTGACCCGACTCGCTTGGATGTCATCATCCTCTTTGGCGATCACGCCCCTCCAGGACCTGCTCAATCTTGATGGAAACTGCCGTATGAACCTTCCGGGAACGATCAGCGGGAACTGGATCTGGCGCTGCACTGCCAGACAATTTGATGCCCTCAATCCTAACCTCCTACGCGAATGGAATGAAATCTCAGGACGTGCCTGATTCGTCTTGATGCATTTCCTGAACTTGTCAGTTATCAAAATATTCAGATATCATAAAGGGTCTATGTAAAAAAGCAGATCAACCATATCCGTAGATTTGCTAAAAGAGAAACAGCCCAAGTTCAGATAAATTTTATGTTTTCAAAATCAATTCAAGATCGGGAGACCCCAATGATCATTGGAGTTCCAAAAGAAATCCATCCCGGAGAACGGCGGGTAGCAATTGTACCGTCGACGATCGGGCAACTGAAGAAACTGGGCTACGAAGTCATCATCGAAAAAGGTGCAGGAATCCTGGCCAACTTCCCGGACAACCTCTATCAGGATGCCGGAGCAGAGTTAATAGAAAACGCTGCAGAAATTTGGGAGAAATCGGACTTGGTGATCAAGATCCGGGCTCCGGAAATGCACCCGAAGCTGAAAAAACATGAAGCTTCCTTGCTGAAAAAAGAAAGCTGCCTGATTGCGATGCTCGATCCCTCCCGCAACAAAGCGCTGGTGAAAAAGCTGGCGGGAACCGGAGGAACCTCGCTATCCACCGATGCGATCCCTCGAATTTCCAGGGCGCAGTCGATGGATGTCCTTTCATCAATGGCCAATATCTCGGGCTACCGTGCGATGGTCGAAGCCGCTCATTTCTTCGGCCGGCTGCTTTCCGGACAAATCACCGCTGCGGGTAAAATTCCACCTGCCAAAGTTTTGGTGATCGGAGCCGGGGTTGCCGGACTTTCGGCGATTGGCACCGCAAAAAACCTGGGAGCAATTGTACGGTCATTTGATACGCGCCCTGCGGTCAAGGATGAAGTCAAGAGCATGGGGGCCGAGTTTTTGGAACTCGAATTTGATGAAGAGGGAGAAGGCACAGGCGGTTACGCGAAGGTGATGAGCAAGGAATTCATCGAAGCAGAAATGACCCTGTTCGGCCAGCAGGCCCAGGACGTCGATATCATCATCACCACCGCTGCCATTCCCGGGAAAAAAGCCCCCAAACTGATCACCGAAGAAATGGTCCAATCGATGCGACCCGGTTCGGTCATTGTCGATTTGGCTGCAGAAAGCGGAGGCAATTGCGAATTGACCAAACCAGGGGAATTGGTCCAGGCCCATGGAGTTTTTATTGTTGGATTCACCGATTTGCCGAGCCGGTTACCGACCCAGTCAAGCCAGCTTTACAGCAACAACATGTTGAAACTGATCCAGCATTTTGGTGAAGCGGCAACCTGTCAGCTCGATTTGGAGGATGAAATCACCCGAGCCATCACCGTCAGCCACCTGGGAGAGATCACCTGGCCCCCGCCGGCGCCTAAACAGCCTCCTCCCCAGCCCGCTGCGGTTAAACCTCCGCCCATCGAACCTCCCAAAGCCGAAGAGTCTCCACAGGTTCAGGAAATGCCCGGGCTTTCGTCCAGTGCGAAGATCATGCGCTGGGCAGGTTTGGGAATCGGAGCATTGCTGATGGTTTTGATCGGCTTTTCCGGATCATCTGATTTTTTAACACACATCACTGTTTTTGCACTGGCCTGTTTTGTTGGCTACATGGTGATCTGGAATGTCACTCCGGCTTTACACACGCCGCTCATGAGTGTCACCAATGCAATCAGCGGAATCATTGTGATTGGCGGGCTGATTTCATTTGAACTAAATCCCTGGCTTTCGGGAATTGCCGTCTTTATTGCCACCATCAACATTTTCGGCGGATTCTTCGTCACCCGCAGGATGTTGGAAATGTTTCACAAATGATCATGCACGACAGCCTGAGACGCATTTGAATTTTCTGATCTTAATGGTTGCGGAATGTCAGAAGAAAATTCCATTCACCGAAGACCAGTTCAACCTTATTCATCTTATATCCTGAGAAATCTCCATGCCTGAAGGAATCATTACCATTTCCTACCTTGTTGCCGGAATTCTGTTCATCCTCAGCCTGGGTGGACTTTCGAACCAGGAAACGGCACGTAAAGGGAACATCTACGGAATCGTTGGTATGGGGATTGCCATTTTGGCAACCCTTTTCAGTCAGGAGGTCAGCGGTCTGGGATGGCTGATTCTGTTGATGCTTCCTGCAGGTGCCCTCGGGATTTTGGTGGCAACGCGGGTACAGATGACCTCGATGCCGGAATTGGTAGCGATTCTTCACAGTTTTGTCGGTGCTGCGGCGGTCTTGGTCGGAGTCGTCAGTTACCAGGGTTCAGGAAGCTTCAGCGGAAGTGAACTGATCATTCATGAAGTGGAGATCATCATCGGGGTGATTGTCGGAGCGGTAACATTCACCGGCTCTGTCATTGCTTTCGGAAAATTAAAAGGAACGATCAGCAGTAAACCTCTCTCCCTTCCTTTCCGCCATCAACTCAATCTTCTGATGCTGATTGCCTGTTTTGTCCTGGGCGGGGTCATGCTCGTTGGAGAACCCGGTGGAGAAATGAATGCCTTGATCTGGATCATCATCATTTCCTCGGTGCTGGGGGTGCATATGATCATGGCGATAGGCGGAGCCGATATGCCGGTTGTGGTATCAATGCTCAACAGCTATTCCGGCTGGGCCGCTGCTGCCGCAGGCTTCATGCTTTCGAACAACCTGCTCATCATCACCGGTGCCCTGGTCGGCAGTTCCGGTGCAATCCTCAGCTACATCATGTGCCGGGGTATGAATCGCTCCTTCATCAGTGTGATTGCCGGAGGGTTTGGTGTGGCCGAAGGAACCGTGGTCGCTTCTTCTCAGGAAGCCGGGGAGGTTTCTTCAATGACCCATGAGGAGGTCAAAGACCAGTTGATGGAAGCGGAAAAGGTGATCATTGTTCCGGGTTATGGAATGGCTGTCGCCCAGGCACAGCACATTGTCCAGGAAATGACTGATAACCTGCGAAAACGCGGGAAAAAGGTCTTTTTTGCCATCCACCCGGTTGCCGGAAGACTTCCCGGCCATATGAATGTACTGCTCGCGGAAGCCAACCTGCCTTATGACATCGTGTTTGAAATGGAGGAAATCAATCCTGAATTCAACGAAACCGATGTGGTGCTGGTTGTTGGAGCCAACGATATTGTCAACCCCGGTGCCCTTGATGACACCTCCAGCCCGATCTACGGTATGCCTGTGCTGGAGGTCTGGAAGTCCTCTACTGTGGTGGTGCTGAAACGAAGCATGGCTACGGGCTACTCTGGTGTCGACAATCCTCTTTATTATCGTGAAAACACCTTCATGCTCTTTGGAGACGCCAAAGACAGCCTGAGTAAAGTCGCAGGGCTGCTTTCGGTTTGATGCATTGTTTCAAACCTCTTCCTTCAAGCATAAACCCGCCTTCCAGATCCTGAACTCCAGGAAGAAGTTTCCAGAATAAAGGTTTTCTTTTTTTTGGGAAAAAACTGTTTTCTCAACAGCTTTCAAACCGGGTTATAAGGAATTCTATGATGCGTGAAGAATCCTTGAGAAATCAGGAGTTTGAAATTGTTTCCAGGCTTCAAATTTTTCTAATGCTCATGTAGGCATGGACGTAGTCCATTCCATGTCCTTCGGGTTCTTCGAGTACTCTTTGGTGGTAGGTTCCATAAAATGTTTCGATCAGATCATTTTTTTCCTTTGGAGAGCGGGAATCATCAAGGGCTCCAGCGAAGATGCTTTCATTCCAACTTCGGATGGTCGGAATGTAATCATCCGCGAATCGCTTTCTGTCGCCATGGGTTTTGAATTCCTCAGCAAAAGGACATGGAATGATTGCGGTATGGATATTTTCCAAACGAAGGCCTGATTGATACACCGGGTGATCAACCTCAACCAGAGGGTGAGAGAATTCTTCCACAGTGTTGTAATACTGGGGCAAAGTCATCCTCAAATACTCTTCTTCGGTAATCCTTCCATCTTCCAAAAATTCCTTCCAGATTTCATTGAAGGTATCAAACATGTTGATGCCGGAAGTGTTCCCGAGGTATCGCCCTTCTTCATCAATTCCAAAGTTAACAAGCACCATCCTGCCCCCGGGTTTCAACTCCCGCGACCGATGCAGTAAAATGGTTTCCCAGTTTTGCTTTCCGAATTCAGAAAATATTTCCTGTTCCTTTCCCTTGGCTCCAACCATGTGGATGTGATTGCTCAAATCACAGGGTTTGCCGCTGAGCCAATGCATCGCAGTCGCTGAAAAACAAAAATCCAGGCTCGCATCGGGAAGGATCTGGTGGTAAAAGGAGTTGGCTGAAAAGAATTGAAAAACATTCTTGTGTTTCTCGATATAACTCGGGAAATGGCCCAGGCCCAGAACCGTCTGGATCAGACCGTTGTAATCATTTCTGGGTTGATCGGTGTAGTGAACCTTGATTGGAATCTCAGGAGCCTCCTCCCGGATTTGTTCAATCATGGTTTCAATCATTTGAAGGGATGTTCCTCCATCGGCACAACCCATATCGGCCACCGAAAAATCTGTTCTTCCACGAAGTTCCATTCCACTCAAGGCCTGCTCGATCATCGGGATCGAGGCATTGATCACATCCGCTGCGCCCCGGGTGGCCAGTGAATAGGCTCCACCCTTCGACATGGTTATGTTTTG
>Ga0208127_1000391_pt1 | contig 22496 bp, 10 predicted proteins | sample ETNtaG_6_FD_185751 | JGI IMG/M metagenome (GOLD analysis project Ga0208127, IMG submission 185751) | Marine microbial and viral communities from oxygen minimum zone, Eastern Pacific Ocean - ETNP201306SV45 (SPAdes) (version 2) | ecosystem: Environmental > Aquatic > Marine > Oceanic ... | reverse complement strand
AATTAGTTACTTCGATATCTAGTTCTTCTTTTACTTGACTGAAGAATTCTTTGGATTGATCTGTGGGTGGATAATCTCCTCTTTGAGAATCTGCTAGTAAAAAAGCAATTCTATTATTTATTCTAATCCCAAAGTTTAAAGGATCTTGTCTACTTTGATTTTTAGTCATATGAATATTATTTTCAACTACAGAAATATCATCTAAATATTTATTTATCATTTCTTGTAATTCATTGTTGTCTTTAGTCTTATCCAAAATAAAACTCATATTATTTTTAATCCTTCTTATATCAATAATTTGTTGGTTTGCTTTGCTTACTTCATCTCTGACATCAATTAAAAATTCTAGTTGATCTTGATAATCAGCTTGAGAAATTTTAACTCTAGGATCTTTAACTATCTCAAATTCTTCTTGGAATACCATATCATTATATGTCATTTTTATATTATACTTCCCTGGGGTAGCTTTTGGACCTACATTAGGAGAAGAATATAAAACCATACCTTCGAATGATTTAAATCCTGGATACCTCATGTCCCAGATTAGTCTATTCCCTCCATTCTTTGGTGATAAAGACTCAAGGTTATCTGAACTTAATGCATTATCAATATCATTTGGATTACTTAAAACAGGGTTCCCAACCATTATACTCTTATCGTTATTCCCAACTTGAGAATATTTATCTTGATTGTTTGTAAAAGACCTGATAATTGATCCGTCCTTGTTTTCGATATCAATTCTTAGGTAATCATCTTCTTGCAGTTCTTTTATATAATAATTAATAATTACTCCATTAGGGTGATTCTGACCAGATAAAAGATTGTTAGGTCTATTCCAGCCTCCTGATTGTGCCATCCTATATGATAGATCAGGCTTAAAAAGAATGGCATCATCATCGTGATTATATTCATTTAATTGATGTAGTGGTGTTAAATCATCTATAATCCAAAAACTTCTTCCGTGAGTAGCCACGACAAGATCGTTATCCTTAACTTCAAGGTCTCTAATAGATGTTACAGGAAGATTTAATTGAAACTTAGACCATGAATTTCCATCATCGAAACTAATATACATTCCCCATTCAGTTCCTGCATATAGAAGACCTTCTCTTTTCTTATCACTTCTAACAACTCTTGTATAATAACTTGAGTTAATTCCATCTGTTATTAACTTCCAACTTTTTCCATAATCCTCAGTTTTATAGAGGTAAGGTGTATAATCACCGAACTTATACGAAGTTGCAGCAATGTAGGCTTTACCCTTTTTAAAGGGGCTTGGATCAATACTATTTATCATATTTAATTCAGGAGATAATTTCTTTGGCGGAGTAATATTTTCCCATGTTTCGCCTCCATCTTTTGTGATATGGATTAAACCATCATCACTACCCACCCAAATAACACCTTCTTCAAGCTTTGACTCTGCAACTGCAAAAATATTTGCATAGTACTCGGCACCTGTATTGTCTTGAGTGATAGGACCACCAGAAGACATTATTGTCTCTGGAATATTTCTTGTTAAGTCAGGAGATATTGTCTTCCATGTCTGTCCACTGTTCTCTGAAACATGTAAATAGTTTGAACCTGCATAGAGTTTGTTCGGATCGTTCGGGCTAAACATAACAGGAAAGTTCCAATTAAACCTGTATTTCATTACTTCTGCACCTGACCCTGCAGGATTATCTGGCCAAACATTAACTGATCTAATTTGACCATTTGAATGATCTTGCATCATCATATAGCCTTTGTAAGTTCCACCAAATACTATATCATTATTCTTGGGATCAGGTGCTAAATGAGCACTTTCACCACCAGCACTTGGCTCCCAATCTCTTTCAGTTATAGAAGATGAAGAAGTCCTATGTTTAATTCTAACAGTACTATTATCTTGTTGAGCACCATATATCCTATATGGAAAAGAATTATCTGTCGATACTCTGTAAAATTGAGCAGTTGGCTGATTAAAGTATGTTGACCAATTGTCCCCTCCATCATTTGAAACTTGAGCACCTCCATCATCAGCCATCACCATTCTCATATTATTATTAGGATCAATCCATAGATCATGATGATCTCCATGTGGAGCATTTTTTAAAGTAAAAGTTTTACCTCCATCAGTTGAAACTCCATAACTTACATTTAAGACAAATACTTTATCTTCATTTTGAGTATCAGCATAAATTCTAGTATAATACCAAGCTCTTTGTCTTAGTGCTCTATTAGAGTTAACTTTTTCCCAATTATTTCCTCCATCATCCGATCTGAATAAACCTCCATTATCAGCTTCAACCATAACCCAAATTCTTTTTGAATTTACAGGAGATATTGCTACCCCAACTATTCCCCAAGGAAATGATGGCAATCCATTAAATTCTGAAATATCTTCCCAAGTCTTACCACTGTCGTAACTTCTGAAAATTTTAGAATCTGGACCCCCACTGTCCATTCTGTAACCATTTCTTTTCATTTGCCAAGTAGTAGCATAGATTATTCTGGAATTATTAGGGTCAATTACAATATCACCAATTCCAGCTTTATCTGAAACATATAGGATCTTTTCCCATGTTAATCCACCATCATTAGTCTTGTAAAGTCCTCTTTCAGTATTAGGCTTCCATAGATTTCCTATAACTCCAACATAAACAATATCTGGATTTTCAGGATGAATTCTAATCCTAGAAATATGTTCTGATTTTGGTAGGCCAATATATTTCCATGTTTCACCTGCATCTGTACTTTTCCACATTCCATGTCCTGATGAGACATTTCCTCTTAGGGTCTGTTCCCCTTCACCAACATAAATTATATTTTCATCGGACTCACTTACTGCAATAGCTCCAATGCTACCTCCAAAATAACCATCACTTATAGGCTCCCATGTGGAACCTGAATCTTGAGTCTTCCAGACTCCTCCACCAGCTGTGCCCATATAATACAGGTTAGGATTATTTAAAACTCCAACGGCAGTTCCTGCTCGTCCACCTCTGAATGGACCGATAAGCCTATACTCAATAGAGTTATAAAGACTTTGATCATAATTTAATTTGGTTTTTTTTGATTGTCCAAAAGTGTTAATAGAAAAGATTAGTGCGACTATAGTTAATAAGTATTTTATCCTCATGTTTAAAAATTTGAAATATAAATTACAAAAAAAGATAAAATCTTGTTGAAGATATAGACAACTATTATATCAAAGTTGAAATTTTGTCAAATCCACCTTTAATATTTACAATGTTTGTTTTAGATTTTGAATTAAGAATTGAACAAGCAATCATGCTCCTGTATCCTCCTTTACAGTGGATATAAAGCTTATCTTTTTCATTAATACTTTCGATACTATCTTTTAAATTAATCAAAGGTATATTTAATGATTCTCTAATAGAACTGACATTATTTTCACTTTTCGATCTAACATCTAAAATATTTAAATCATTCTTGGAATATAAAGTTGCAAAATCTTTAGGATCAATATTTTCAATTGATTTTATATTTTTATTAGCTTCTATCCAAGACTTAATTCCACCTGATAAGTATCCCTTGATGTTATCAAATCCAACTCTAGATAGTCTAAGTATTGCCTCTTCTTCCTTTCCATTCGGAGTAACTAAAATTATAGGCTGATTTATATCTTCAAGAATCTCACCAGCCCATGGAGCAAATCTTCCTTCCAAACCAATAAAAATTGATCCTGGTATGTGAGATTCTGAAAATTCATCTGGATTTCTCACATCAAGAATTGTTATCTTGTCCATCATATGCTCAACATGGTCGACATTTAAAGGCTTTAGTGATTGATTCAAAATTGTATCAGAATCTATATATCCTTCTTTGTTTAAATTAACATTGAAAGGGAAATATTTTGGAGGTTCTGATAGTCCATCAAGAACTTCATTTATAAACTCATCCTTTGTCATATTTTCTCTTAATGCATAATTTGTCAATTTTTGATCTCCAAGTTTACCTATTGTCTCAGAACTTAAATCTTTACCACATGAGGTCCCCTGACCATGACCTGGATATACTACCACCTCATCATCTAAAATCATTATTTTATTTCTAAGACTATCAAAGAGCATTGAAGCAAGATCTTTATTACTTAAGCTTGATTTTTGAGAAAGATCAGGTCTTCCTACATCACCAAGGAATAAAGTATCACCAGTAAATATAGCGTGATCTTTTCCAAAACTATCTCTTAACAAATAAGTTGTACTTTCAATTGTATGTCCAGGTGTATGGATAGCAATTATATTAACTTCACCTAACTTAAATTCTTCATAGTCTTTTGCATTTATAGTCTCAAAACTAGTCTCTGCTTTTGGACCATAAATTATCTTTGCACCAGTTTTTTTAGCTAGGTTTAAATGGCCACTTATAAAGTCTGCATGAATATGAGTTTCAAAGATATATTTAATTGAGGCCCCAGATATTTTAGCTTTTTCTATATAAGTGTCAATCTCTCTTATAGGGTCAATAATAGCGACCTCATTATTACTTTCTATGTAGTAAGATCCTTGAGATAAACATTTTGTATATATCTGTTCAACTTTCATATTAATACAAAATTAGTTTCTTTGAAACTATATAGCAATAATGTTAAACAAATTTTAAAATTTTAATATTTTTTTTAATCATAACAATAAATCTATTTACATTTAGGCCCAAAATTAAATTATGCCAAAAAATTTAGTTATAGTTGAATCTGCTACAAAAGCTAAGACAATTGAAAAAATTTTAGGACAAGATTTTAAGGTAGTCTCTTGTGTTGGTCATATTTCAGACTTACCAGTTAAAGAGTTAGGTGTTGATGTTAAGAATGATTTTAAACCCAAATATGTTATCCCAACCGAAAAGAAACCAATAATAAGAGATCTGAAAAAATTTGTTAAAGATTCTGATAAAGTTTGGCTTGCAAGTGATGAGGATAGAGAAGGTGAAGCTATAGCTTGGCATTTATATGAAAATCTTGATTTAGCTAATAAAGATTATGAAAGAATTGTTTTTCATGAAATTACTAAGAATGCTATTTTAAATGCCCTTGAATCTCCAAGAGACATTAATTTTAATTTGGTTAATGCACAGCAAGCTAGAAGAGTACTTGATAGATTGGTAGGTTATGAACTATCCCCTGTTCTATGGAGAAAAGTTAAGGCTGGGTTATCAGCAGGAAGAGTTCAATCTGTATCTGTTAGGCTTATTGTTGAAAAAGAAAGAGAAATTAAAAATTTTACATCTAAGAGTTCATACAAATTAATCGGAGTTTTTGAAAATGAAGCAGGAGTAAAATTAAAGGCCGAATTAAATGAAAAGTATTTCTCTGTTCAAGAGGTAAAAGAGTTTTTAGAAAAAAATTATAATTCTGTTTTTAATGTGTCTAGTGTTGATCAGAAACCTGCAAAAAAATCTCCAACTCCACCATTTACTACATCTACACTTCAGCAAGAAGCTTCAAGGAAACTAGGGTTTGGAGTAACACGAACAATGTCAACTGCTCAAAAACTATATGAGGCAGGGCTTATAACTTATATGAGAACTGATAGTGTGACTATTTCAAATGATGCAAAGACATCAATTGTTCAAAAGATTGAGAGTAAGTATGGTGAAGACTATGTAAATACTAGGAACTACAAAAATAAAAACAAGTCAGCTCAAGAAGCGCATGAAGCAGTAAGACCTACTGATATTAATGTTGAGGAAATAACTTCTGATTATGATCAGCAAAGATTATATCAATTAATTTGGAAGAGAACAATTTCTTCTCAAATGTCAGATGCTCAAATTGAAAGAACAGTTGTAAACATAAATTCAGAAGCTTACAGTCAATTTTTTGTTGCGAAGGGAGAGGTAATAAAATTTGATGGTTTTCTCAGAGTGTACAATGAAGGAACAGATGATGAAATTGAAGAAGAGAAAGGTGTTTTACCAGTACTTACTATTGACGAGAATCTTAATTTGTTATCTATTTCTTCAAGGGAGTCTTTCTCAAGACCACCTTCGAGATATACTGAGGCTTCTTTGGTGAAGAAACTTGAAGAATTAGGAATTGGAAGACCTGCCACATATGCTACAACTATTTCAACAATTCAAAATAGAGGATATATTGCTAAAGGAGTTAATGAAGGAACTGATCGTAGCTATAACTTTATAGAGTTTAGTCAAAGTGGTATTAAAGAGACACAATTAAAAGAAAAAACAGGTTCAAACAAAGGAAAACTAGTTCCTACTGATATAGGAATGATAGTAAATGATTTTTTGGTTGATAACTTCAACAATATTTTAGATTATGGTTTTACTGCGGAGGTTGAAAAGAATTTTGATAAAATCGCAACTGGAGATCAGGATTGGACAGATATCATAAAGCAATTCTATAATGATTTTCATGAAAATGTAAACGAGGTTAAAGACAATGCAGAAAGACAGTCTGGAGAAAAGATTCTAGGATCTGATCCTGTTTCTGGTAGAGTTATTAAAGTTAGACTTGGAAAGTTTGGACCAATTGCACAAATTGGAACAATTGATGAAGAGGAAAAGCCATTATTTGCTAGTTTGACTAAGGATCAACAGCTTGATACTATATCTCTTGAAGAAGCACTTGAGTTATTTAAGTTCCCTAAGGAAATTGGAAACTACAAAGATGAAATTATAACTGTAAATAATGGAAGATACGGCCCTTATATAAAGTTTTCTGCTAAATCCATATCAATTCCAAATGGAATTGACCCTCACTCAGTTGATTTAAATTTAGCAATAGAGTTAATAGAAGAAAAATTAAAATCTGAAGAACCTATTCACACGTATGACGATAAACCTGTAACCAAGGGTAAGGGAAGATTTGGTCCATTTATCAAATGGAATGATATGTTTATTAATGTTAATAAGACTTATGATTTTGACAATTTGGCAATAACTGAAATTGAAGAACTTATTCAATTAAAAATTAAAAAAGAAAAAGAAAAACTTATATCTGAATGGACTGATGAGGGTATTAAAGTTGAAAAAGGTAGATGGGGAAGGTCTATTATCTCTATGGGAAAAAAGAAAGTAGAGATCCCTAAAGAAATAGATCCAAAAACAATTACATTAGATATTGCTAAACAATATCTTAATCCAAAAAAGAAAAAATGAGTCTTGAACTGCTCAAACCTATAACAGATAGTTTTCTTGATAATTTAAAAGAGAACTATTTGCAAGGTTCCCTGTTCAATAAAATAGATGTTCATACTATTTCAAGTGGTTTACCTGACATTAAATTATCGAAAGTTTGTATAATTGGAGTTGAAGAGGATAGAAATTCTTTTTTTGAATCCCAAAGACAAGATTTAAATTCCATAAGAGAAGAATTATATAAACTAAAATTTGGTAACTGGAAAATAGAAATTAAAGATCTTGGAGACTTACCAAATGGAGAAACTGTTGATGATACATATCATGCACTTTATGATATATGTAGAGAATTGCTATCAAAAAAAATAATCTTAATTATAATTGGAGGGAGTAATGATTTAATATATCCAATATTTAAATCATTTGATTCACAGAATGAAAAAGTCAATATTGTATCTATAGATAATCAATTTGATCTTTATCAAGAATCTGATTTGATATCCGGCAGAACATATATGAATAAAATAATTGTTGATGACTCAAATAATCTTAATGATTTCACAAATATTGGATTTCAAAGGCACCTATGTTCAAATGATGAAATACAGTTGATGGAAAAATTATTTTTTGAATATATTTCATTGGGAGAAATTACTGAGGATAACATGAAGGCAGAACCTTTAATGCGAAATGCTAATATTGTTGGCTTTGATATGAAATCCTTGAACAATCAAGGTAATCCAAATGGAATTGACCCGAGGTTATCATGTATTCTTGCTAAATATGCTGGTCAAAGTAATAAAACTAATTTCCTTGGTTTATTCGAGTTAAATGATAATGCCATTTCAAATAAATTATACTCCGAAATAATTTGGTATTTCATAGATGGAATTGATAAAAGAATTGTGGAGACTAATTTTAATGATTCTCAGACTTTTAATAAATATATTGTTCAAACATCTGGAAGGGATATTACCTTTTTTAAAAGTAAGATTTCTGAAAAATGGTGGATGTTAATTGATTCTCCAAATAGTTCTGTTGTTAGTTATTTGCCTTGTTTAGAGGGAGATTATCAATATGCTCTTAATGATAATATTCCAATAAGATGGCTCAAGGCAACCAAAAGAATTTAAACCTCTTGTAGATATCTTTCTGCATCAAGTGCTGCCATACATCCCGTACCAGCAGCTGTTATCGCTTGACGATAATCTTTATCTTGTACATCTCCCGCTGCAAAAACACCAGGAATATTAGTCTTAGTAGAAGTTTTGTCTGTAAGTATATATCCACCTTCATCCATGTCGACGAGCCCTTTAAAAATATCAGTATTTGGAGAGTGACCAATGGCAATAAATAAACCAGTTATTTTTAACTCTGATATTTCATTAGTAAGGTTATTCTTTATCTTTAGACCATCAACAACATTTTCGCCAATTACTTCCTCAACCTCATGGTTAAACAAAACTTTAATATTATCAAAATTTGATAATCTATTTTGCATTGCTTTTGATGCTCTAAAATGATCTTTTCTTACAAGCATAGTTACATTAGTGCATATTTTTGCTAAATAAGTTGCTTCCTCTATTGCTGTATCACCCCCACCGACAATTGCTACATCTTGATTTTTATAAAAAAAGCCATCACAAACTGCGCATGCTGATACTCCACCACCTATTAATCTTTGTTCACTTGGAAGACCAAGATACTTTGCAGATGCACCGGTACTAATTATTACTGTTTTAGATTTTATTTCATCACCATTTTGAGTATATAACTTATGAATTCCACCTTTATCTTTTGAAAAATCAACTTTTGATATAAAATCAATTTCAACTTTTGTACCGAATCTTTCTGCCTGTTCTTTAAGCTCATTCATCATAGTGGGACCATCTATTCCTTGAGGGTAACCTGGAAAATTATCAACCTCTGTTGTAGTAGTTAATTGCCCGCCAGGTTCTAATCCAGTATATATAATTGGTTTAAGGTCTGCCCTTGCTGCATATATCGCTGCTGTATAACCGGCTGGTCCACTTCCTATAATTATTGTATTCATACTAAGATTTTTGAGATATTATTTCAATTACGTAAAATTAAAAAAACATAATTATAAATTGATTAAAACATTATTAACTTTGTTATTTCATAATATATATATGAAGACCACAAAAAAAAGCCTTAAATATCAATCTCCTGGGATTAATGAGGAAACTAGATACGAAAAACTTCATACTGTTACTTTTGAAAATTCTCAAGAGGCGTCAATTTTAATTGCAAGAGAAATTTGTGACTTAATTAGGTCAAAACAAGAAAAAAATAAAAATTGTGTAATAGGTTTCGCAACAGGTTCATCGCCAACAAAAGTTTATCAAGAGATAATAAGGATTCACAAAGAAGAATCTTTAAGCTTTAATAATGTAATAGCTTTTAACCTGGATGAATATTTCCCCATAAAGAAAGATGATAAAAACAGCTATCATCAATTTATGAATGAGAACTTATTTGATCATATAGATATTCCAAAAGAAAACATTAATATTCCATCCGGGGAAATAAAAGAAAAAGAGGTTAAAAATTTTTGTATACAATATGAAAAGAAAATTCAAGAAAGTGGAGGAATTGACATTCAGCTTCTTGGAATAGGTAGAACAGGTCATATCGGCTTTAATGAACCAGGATCTCACTTTAACTCTAAAACTAGATTAATTACCCTTGATCATACTACAAGGTTTGATGCTAGTAAAAGCTTCAATGGTATTGAAAATGTTCCATCTAAGGCAATTACAATGGGTGTTAGAACAATTTTTAATTCTAAGAGAATTATAGTTATGGCTTGGGGTATACAGAAAAGTCTAATTGTTAAAAAGTCAGTAGAAAATAATGTCTCATCTCTAATACCTTCAACATATATTCAAAAACATAAGAATGCTACTTTAGTTCTTGACAAAGAATGTTCAAGTGAGTTAACAAGGTATAATACACCTTGGTTAGTAGGTCCCTGTGATTGGTCAGATTCAATGAAAAGAAAAGCAATCGTTTGGTTGTGTAGTGTGACAGAAAAATCTATTTTAAAATTAACTGATGAGGATTACAATAAAAATGGACTATCCGACCTGCTTGCACTTGAGGGCTCTGCATATGGATTAAATATAAAAATGTTTAACCACTTTCAAAATACCATTAGTGGTTGGCCAGGAGGTAAGCCTGGAGCTGATGATTCAACAAGACCTGAAAGAAAAAGTCCAAGTTCTAAGAGAGTAATTATATTCAGTCCACATCCAGACGATGATGTAATCTCAATGGGAGGTACATTCGATAGGCTAGTCTCTCAAGGTCATGATGTCCACATTGCATATCAGGCATCTGGAAATGTTGCAGTCTCTGATCATGATGCATTAAAGTTTATTGAAGTATCTAATGATATGTTTCCAGATGAACTTAAACCAAAAGTTAAACAACTAATTAAAGAACTGAAGAATAAAAAACCAGATAAAATTGATTCTGTTGATGTAAGAAGAATTAAGAGTTTAATCAGAAAAAGAGAAGCGATTTCAGCTACCAGATATATTGGAATACCTGACTCTAATACGCACTTTATGAATTTACCTTTCTATGAAACCGGAAGAATTAAAAAGAATCCTGCTTCAAAAAAAGACGTCTTAATGACAGCCTCATTGATTAAAAAAATTAAACCACATCAAATTTATGCAGCTGGAGATCTTGAAGATCCTCATGGTACACACAAAGTATGCCTTGATATTGTCTTTGATGCATTGGAGTCACTCAAAGGTGAAAAATTTATAAAAGATTGTTGGTTATGGCTATATAGAGGAGCTTGGTTAGAATGGGATATTCATGAAATTGATATGGCAGTACCGATGAGTCCAGCACAAGTTCTCCGTAAAAGAAAAGCAATATTCTTTCATCAAACTCAAAAAGATGGAGTGATGTTTCAGGGTCAAGATCTAAGAGAATTCTGGGTAAGGGCAGAGGAAAGGAATCATGAAACAGCTGAAAAATATAAAAAGATGGGTCTTGCAGATTATGCAGCCATAGAATCTTTTAAGAGACATTATTTTTAACAAAATTATTATGAAAAAAACTAACTTACTCTTAGCTACATTACTAATAATAGGGCCTCTATCCTCTATTCAATCTCAAGATAAATTCTCAAAAAGAAAAATTGCAAATCTTAAACAAGAAGTATCTCAGCTAGTAGAACAGGACAAAAAGATGACGCAAGTAATGATAGATAAAGTTTTTAGTTTTGGAGAGCTTGGTTTCCAAGAGTTTGAAACGTCAAAATACTTAAGCAAGATTCTAGAAGAAAATGGATTTGATATTGAGTATCAGATTTCAGGAATTCCAACTTCGTGGCTTGCAACATGGTCAAATGGAGAAGGTGGTCCAACAATTGCTCTTGGTAGTGACTTTGACGGAGTTCCGTCAACTTCTCAATACCCTGGTGTTGCTTATGAAAAACCAGTAGTAGAGGGTGCTCCAGGTCATGGTGAAGGACATAATATAGGCCTTCCAATTGTTATTACTTCTGCGATTTCAATTAAAAAAATAATGATTGAAAATAATATTAGTGGAACCCTAGTTTTATGGCCAGGTGTTGCTGAGGAAATTCTTGGTGCAAAAGCTTGGTATGTTAGAGATGGTTATTTTGATAATGTAGATATGTGTATTTTCACACATGTCAGTACAAACATGTCTACATCTTGGGGAAGGCCATCAGGAACAGGACTAATTTCAGTAAAATATACTTTTAGTGGAGAAACTGCTCATTCTGCTGGTTCTCCATGGAGAGCAAGAAGTGCACTTGATGCAGCAGAATTAATGAATGTTGGATGGAATTATAAAAGAGAACACCTCCATCCTGATCAAAGGTCACACTCAATCTTTCTTGATGCAGGAGATCAACCAAATGTGGTCCCTTCCAAAGCTTCTATTTGGTACTTTTTAAGAGAGATTACCTACAAAAACATTATGGAGATGTATGATACTGCAAATAAAATGGCTGAAGGTGCAGCATTAATGACTGATACAAGCTATGAATCAGAAGTTTTGGGAGCAGCATGGCCTAGACATTTTAATAAGATAATTGCAGAGGAGATGTATGAAAATATCAAAAAAGTTGGATTGCCTAAATGGTCTGAGGATGATCAAAAATTAGCAAGAGCTGTACAAAAAGAAATTGGTAGCGAGTCAATTAATGGTCTTCCAACAGAGCTTCCTCCTTTACGTGCTCCACTTCCATATAATGTTAGTGGTGGTTCAGATGATATTGGAGATGTGTCATGGAAGGTACCTACTGTAGTGCTTAGATTTCCATCAAATATTCCAGATGTTACTTTTCATCATTGGTCTGCGAGTATTGCCGCTGCAACTCCAATTGCTCATAAGGGAGCAAATGCTGGTGCTAAAGTTGTTGCTATGACAGTCTTAGATTTTTTAACAAAACCAGAAAAATTAGATGAGGCTAAAGAATATTTTGATAATATTCAAAGTAAGGAGGACTTTTACAGACCTATGATATCTGAAAAAGACCCACCACCTTTTTATTTAAATACTGAAAAGATGGAAAAGTATAGAGATAAAATGGAAAAATTTTACTTTGATGAAACTAAGTATGACACTTATCTAGAACAGCTAGGGGTTGATTATCCTGAGATTAATAAATCTGGAGGGGATAAAAAGAATTAATAATTACATATTTTATCTTCCTCATATTGTTTAGTTTTTTCAAACTAAAAAAATACCATATAATGCTTGTTTTTGTTATTTAATTAATAAATTACCGCGTAAACAAAACAAAATCAAATTATGAAAAGAATACTAAGCACAGTATTTTTATTATTTGCATTGTTATCATATGGTCAAAACGCTGTAAATGGTGTTGTCTTAGATGAAAACGGAACGCCCCTACCGGGTGCAAATGTTATCATTGAAGATACCAATACAGGTGTTTCAACCGATTTCGATGGAAATTTTGAAATTACTGCTAGTCAAGGACAAGTCCTTGCTATAAGCTATATTGGGTATACGACTCAATATGTTACTGTTGCTGGTCAGTCTGCGATAAATATTTCTTTACAGCTAGATAATGAGCTTGAAGAAGTAGTTGTTACAGCACTTGGATTTGCTGCTGTTCGGGATCAACAAGGATCTACATCTTCTGTAATAAATTCAGATGATGTGATAAGATCTGCTGAACCTACAGTTGTAAATGCACTTAGTGGAAAAGCTTCAGGTGTTAGAATTACAAGATCTAATGGTGACCCAGGAGCTGGGAGTACAATTAGAATTCGTGGTGCTAATACAATTGATGGTTCAATACAACCATTAATTATTGTTGATGGTGTTCCTCTAGATAATACTACTTCATATGCCGGTGGTAATAATATTACTGGTTCAAATGGTGGTGTTACACAAGGATCACGTCTAAATGATATAAACCCTGCAGATATTGCTTCTGTAAACGTTCTTAAAGGTGCATCAGCTGCTTCACTATATGGAAGTAGAGCTGCAAATGGTGTTGTTGTAATAACAACCAAAAAAGGACAAAGAGGGAAAGCTAAAATCTCGTTTAAATCATCTTATTCTTTCGATGAAATTTCAGAAAGAATTCCAATGCAGAGTACATGGGGTCAAGGTAGATCTGGTGTATACGGAGAAACTCGAGCTGAGTCATGGGGTGATTATATACCTGGTAGATCAGGAGGTCAAGATGCATACAAATCTGGTGCATACTTTATAGCTGAGAATGGAAGAAAATATGAGGCTATTGCATCTAAAAATTCTACAGATACATTCGTAGAAGAGAACTTCAATTCAATTTTTGGGACAGGAAATGCTCTTCAAAATGATTTAACAATTAGTGGTGGTAATGAAAACAGTAATTATTTCTTTAGTCTTGGACACTTAGATCAAGATGGTGTAATTAAAAATGCTACGTATGAAAGAACTAATGCTAGATTAAATTACGAGGCAAAGTTGAATGATAAAATTACTTTATCTTCTAAAATGTCATATACATATACAGACTCTAATAGAATTCAACAGAGTTCAAATGTATCTGGTTTAATGCTTGGTTTATTAAGAACTCCACCAGACTTTGATGGTAGAGACTATAAAGGAACTTATTACAGTTCAGGTGGTACAGAATATATAAACAGAGGTAGATCTTACCGTAAATCAATCGGTCAGAGCTCTAACCAGTCATATACAAATCCACTTTGGACAGTAAATGAGCAAGAATCAAGTACAAGAGTTAACAGAATAACTGTAACTCCTCAATTAACTTTTAAGCCAACTAATTGGCTACAAGTTATTACTAGAGGAAATGTTGATGTAACTGATGATAAAAGAACTTATTTCTTCCCAATTGGAGATGCAAGTTCTAGAGCAAATGGTCAATACCAAGAAGATGCTCTTGACATTAGAAATTCTGCATTAGATGTAATTGGTAAAGCAAACTTTGAATTATCAGATGAAGTAAATTTAACTGCTACAGTTGGTTGGAGTTACAATGATAGAAAGTACAGTAGAATATCTGGTAATATTACAGGTTTCCTTGTAAATTCTGCAAAAAGAACTACAGCTTTAAATACATCTTCAGAGGCTTCTACATTTAGTGGAGCAAAAGCATTTAGAAGATCTAATAGAGGTTATGGAATATTAAACTTTGATATTGATGATCAGCTATTTATTAATCTATCTGGTGCTCAGGAAGCTTCATCAACAATTAGTGGTACGTTCTTCTATCCAGCAGCAGATGCAGCATGGGTATTAACAGAAGATGTTGTCCAATCAAACATTATGTCATTTGCAAAATTAAGAGCTTCATGGGGTCAAGTAGGTGTTCAACCTGCAGCTCATAAGTTCGAAACTCTTGCAGAAGGTGGATTTGGTTATTCAACATATAGTGACCCTCTAGATAGTAATTTATTTGGTGGTGGTTTTAGATTAGATAATAACTTAGGAAATCCTAATCTTGAGCCTGAAATAAAAACAGAATGGGAAATTGGTGGTGACTTTAGATTCTTTGATGATAAAGTATCATTATCTATGACTTATTATGATAATATAATTGAAGGTATCTTATTAGATGTTTCATTATCTCCTTCAACAGGTTTCTCAACACAATATGGAAATTATGGTGAGATGACAAATAAAGGGATGGAAATTGATCTAGGTGTAGATTTATTTGACACTAATGACTTTGGACTATCAGCTGGTATTAACTGGTCAACAAATGAAAATGAGGTGACAGACCTTTATGGAACAGAATCAATCAACTTGTCTCCAGGAGCTTCGGTAAGTTCTAGAGCGGTTGTTGGTTATCCACTTGGTGCTTTATATGGTACTGGTTCAAAAACAAATCCTGATGGAAGTTTTGATCTTAATTCAAACGGATTCCCTCAGATTACATCTAGCCCAATTGTTCTAGGTGACCCTAATCCAGACTGGAGAGGTGGTTTTTCACTTAGTATGAGATATAAAAAACTAAGACTGAATGCTGTACTAGAACACTCTGAAGGTGGTTCATTCTCACCAAGAACTTTATGGGTTCTTAGAAGATTTGGTACTACTCAGGAAACAGCTAATAGAATTACTTTAGATCAGTCTCTAGTAAACTATAAAGGAACTACAATTCCTGCTGGAACTACTGTAAGAGGTAACATTGAAGACTTTGGAGGCGGACCGGTTCTTCTTGATGAAAACTGGTATAGAACAGGAATCGGTGGTGGTTTTGGTGATAACCAAGCTTATAACTTCTCGATTGCTGATGCAACTTGGACTAAACTAAGAGATCTTTCTTTGAGTTACGTTCTAGATACGCCTGTTGTAACTAATCTAGGTTTGAGTGATGTTATATTTACTTTTACTGGAAGAGACCTAATAAATATCAACAATGTTGATGGGATTGATCCTGAGATAAACACAAAAGGTGTTAGTGTTGCTCAAGGTGTTGAGTACTTTACAAACCCTCAGACAAAAGGTTATCTTTTTAGCTTAACAATTAATTATTAATACGATGAAAAAATTATTTACAAAATCAATATTAGCTCTTCTAATTGTCTTCTCATTTTCATGTGAGGACTTAAACGAAGACATTAATTCAAATCCAAATGATATTTTGATTACTGATGTAGAGGACAAACTATTTTTAACTGGTGCACAAATTGCAAATATTCAATTGCAAAATGGTCACCTAAATAGAATAAGTGGAATGTACTCAGGTCAATTAATAGGATTTAGTTCATTGTATGCAAATATATATGGATACAGTTTATCAACTGTTGAGTCAAACAGTGAATGGTTTGCACTTTATGTTGGTGTACTGAATAACATGAGACAACTTCAAGAAAACTCTTCTAATACTTTATTAGTTGGGATAGCAGAGATTATTGAAGGTCATGCTTTTGGAACAGCTGCTTCTTTATGGGGTGGAATTCCTTACAGTGAGGCTGGAAATCCAGAAATAGAGGATCCAACTTTTGATTCTCAAGTTTCGGTTTATAATGCTGCAATTCAGAAGTTAAACTCAGGAATATCGACTTTACAGTCTGCTTCATCTAGTAGTCTATCTCAGGATATAATTTTTGGTGGAAATAAAGATAAGTGGATTGAAGCTGCACATACTTTAGTAGCTCGTTTTAGTCTTCACAAGAAAGATTATGCTGGTGCAATTTCTGCTGCAAATAGCGGAATAAGTTCAGCATCAGGGGATATGAAATTTAATCCTCCTGCAACACAGTCTGGTGATACTAATTTATTTGCAACTATTTTAAATGGTTCAAGAGCTGGTGACCTTGGAAATTCTTCTGGTGGTCAAGAAAGTTTCTTATTACAATTATTGAGTAATGATTATTCAACAAATAGAAACCATGCAAAAACTGACGAGACAGCTAGATATGGTTACTATAAAATTAATTCAACGAGTGGATCAGCTAATACTGGTATAATTGCAGAGGATGAGCCACAAAATATGGTTACGTATTTTGAAAATGAGTTAATTTTAGCTGAAGCTAAAGCAAGACAAGGTAGTCTTGCAGATGGTCTTCCACATTTAAATAATGTTAGATCATGGTTGAATTCAGGTGGTAACTTAAACAGTAATCACAGTTCTAACTCATATAAGTATGAAGCATTTGTTGCAGCTGATTTTAATTCAGGTGGAATTGAAAACCAAGATGGAGTTGATGCAAATACTGCTTTTTTAAGAGAAGTAATTGAAGAAAGATATGTTTCAGGATTTGGTATGCATATGCCATTTAATGATGCTAGAAGACTTAGAAAGTCTGACAGTGCATATTCTGTTCCCTTTGTATTAGTTGGTGGACCAAATCCACCATATCCGGAAAGAATGCCGTATGCTGCTACAGAATTAAATTCTAATTCTAATGCACCTGCAGATGATCCTGGTATATTTACTAAGACAGAAGTGAATCAATAATACTTCAAAAAAAGTAATACTTTCAAAAAAGGTTTGTAAATTTTACAAACCTTTTTTTTTGGTTAATTATGGTTAAAATAAATAGATTACTCGTTTTACTATTATCAATAGTGCTAATTAGTTGTAATACTGAAGATACAGCCTATTCAAATAGTCTAATTTCATCACCACATCCATTAGCTTCTCAAGCAGGAAAAATTATTTATTCTAAGGGTGGAAATGCTTTTGATGCAGCTGTTGCAGCAGCATTTGCACTGTCTGTTGTGGAACCAAGTATGAGTGGAATAGGAGGAAGGCTTCAAGTAATATATAAACAAGCAGAAGGTGATATTCTAGGGATAGATGCAACTACACAAATACCTGAAAGCTTTAAAAATATTAGTGAAGAATTACCAAGTTTTGGGTATAGTACTATTGGAATCCCTGGAGTTGTTGCAGGATTGATTAAACTTCACGAGGAGAATGGTGTCCTTGATTTAAAGACTGTGATGGAACCATCAATTACTTTGGCAGAAGATGGCTTTTATTTATATCCTGGAGAAATTAAGAGACAACAAAGTGATAAGGAAAAAATTGAATCCTTTGAAGGAACTAAGTTATACTTTCTTAATTCTAATGGAGAGTCATTTGAACCAGGGGATAAATTAGTGCAAAAAGATCTTGCAAATACATTAAAAATAATCTCTGAGAATGGTAAAAAAGGATTTTATGAAGGAGAAATTGCTGATAAAATAGTCAATGATATTCAAGCAAATGGAGGATACATAACTATAGACGACTTAAAAAACTACACAGTAAGAAAATCAGAGGTTTTAACCGGGAAATTTAATGGATATGACATACATACACTTAATTTGCCATCTTATGGATCCATAACAATTCAGATGATTCAAATATTTGATCAATTAAAAATTGAGAATGAGAGAGATTGGACATTAAAGATTTCAAGTGCAGTAGAAGAATCATACAAATACAGATTTTTTCAAAAAAATCTTGATTCAGTAAATAGCATATTATCAATTAATCGAGCTAAGCAGATTGCATCTAACATTGAGGATAATCAAAGTGAAGTTGTATTTAAATCTAATTTGCATGAATTTGATTCTAAAGATCTTGCGCAAGGGCACACTGCTCATTTAACTACCTCTGATAAGTATGGTAATGTTGTCTCTCTTACACAGACCCTTGGACCAAACATGGGGTCTAAAGTTGCAACAAAAGGTTTAGGATTTTTATATAATGTTACTATGGGTCCATATCTTGGTGGATATCTTGGGGAAGATAAACCTGGAGATAGAGCTTCTTCTCATATCTCTCCAACTATTTTTACAAAAGGTGATAAAGTAGTGCTAGCTCTTGGAGCAGCTGGAGGAAACAAAATACCTATAGCAATTAATCAGGTTGCATATAGATATCTTAAACAAAAAATTCCTTTAGTTGAGTCTTTGATTATGCCAAGGGTCTATAAATACGAGAGTCCAGTCTATATTGAGAGTCATCTTGGTATTAATAGATTTAATGACTATGAGATTTACTCTGAGTCTCAAAATGTTGAGAGAATTAGAGCTGAAGCATACTTTGGAAGGGTACATGCAATTGCCCTTGATACAATTAACAACAGATGGATAGGTTCTGCAGATCCAGACTGGGAGGGAAGTGTTAGTGATTTTGAATGAAAATATCAATAACAAATATAGCCCTAAACTTATTTTTTGTATTTGTATTATCACCTAGCATTTTATATGCTCAAATTGATATTAAATCATTAAATGACTCAATTATTTTATACAAAGCAGCTGAACCTCGAAAAGCACTAGATTTTGGTTTCTCCGCCCTCAATTCTTTTAAGAATGAGGATGAAATATCACTGGATTTTGTGAATACAAATTATTATTTAGGTGAAGTATATTTTTATTTAGAGGACTATAAAACAGCATTTGAATATTTATCTAAGTCTTTAGAGCTATATGACTTTTTAAAACCAAGCCAGCGAAGAAACAAAAATGTAATTAAACCTCCATGGGTTCTTAGTATAATGGGTAATGTGTACTATCAAAAAGGAGATTACATTAACGCCGAAAGATTTTATAATGAGGCGCTTAATAATTTTAAATTATTTGATTCTAATTATGATGATGAAAAATATTTTGGAATAAAAACTCTATCACTTAATTTATCGTTAGTTAAAAGAAATCAAGGAGATCTTAAATCGGCTGAAGATCTATTGGATCAAATGTATGAAACTGTATCACAGTTTCTTGTTAAAGAGAAACCTTTAGACATGCTTCAAGTTTATGTTTCTTATATGGAATTATTTATATTCTCAGGAAATGAGAAGATGGTTTTAGAAAGTTTTGAAAACATTAAAAGTACTTCTGAATCACTCTTAACATCAGGTATTTCAAATCTGGAAGTTAAATTAAATCTATCATTAGCATATCGATTGTATGCAGAGTTTTTGCAGTCTAAGGGGGAAGTCAAAGAGTCTCTAGAAAACTTACTATATGCTAGAGAGCTAGTAAAAGAAATACCTAATGAACTTCCTAAGGTAAACCTTGCTATTTCAAATACATTTTTTTCATTGGGTATGTACGATAATGCAAAGGATTTAATTCAAGAGAATCTTAATACTAATGAGATTACTCAGTCACAAAAACTAAATAATTTTAAACTTCTAGAAAAAATTTTTAATAATGAAGGGTCAACTTCAGATTTATTAAAAGTAAAAGACTCAATTATCTTCTACAATGAAGCACCGCTTAAAAACCAAGAAGAATTTGAATTTAATACCTTAGAGAACCTAATACTTGTAAGTGAAAAACAAGACGACTTAAATAAGTCTAGATTAAGAACAAATAGGATTATTCTCGTTTCCATTCTGTCATCATCAATATTAATCTTAATCCTTTTATCATTTAAATTTAATTTTGATCTACAAAAAGAAAAAAATGCCAGACTAAACCTTGAGAAAGACAAAATTAAAGAGGAGCTGAGGTTAAAGAGGAGAGAACTTTTTAGTAAAATAAACTTTATCTCTCAAAGAAATGAATACTTAAAAAAAATAAGAGAGCAAATAGGTTCGGAAAATATAAACCAAAGTAAGCTTAAAGCTGAAATTAAAAATATTACTAATTCCGAGAAGGCATATGAGGAATTTGATAAAATGTTTAGTCAAGTTTATCCTAAGTTTTATAAAAGGTTAAATGCTTCTGCCAAATTATCCCAGACAGATTTAAGACTTGCTTCGTACATTAAAATGAATCATACAAATAATGAGATTTCTAGGATATCAGGTATATCACTTAGAACTGTAGAAAGTCAAAGGTATAGGCTCTCCAAAAAACTTAATCTATCAAATGGTCAAGATTTAAACTCTTTTATCTTAGATATATAGATTTAAATTATATGACATAAATATTTGCAGTATAAATGCAGTACACTCATTCTTGTGTTTCAATTAATTTTTTTTCATTTTTATGTAAACAAAAAAACTAATTATGATAAAAAATTCTTTATTAAGCATATTTTTGACTCTTGCCTTTGGCTTATCATCATATGCTCAACAGATTACAGGATCAGTTAGTGATGACAATGGTATTCCTTTACCAGGTGCATCAGTTGTTATTCAGGGATCATCTTCAGGTACTACTACCGACTTTGATGGTAACTTTTCAATTGAAACATCGCAAGGAAGCACCTTGGTTATAAGTTATGTTGGTTATGAGTCACAACAAATAGTTGTAGGGTCATCTCCAATTAACGTTCAACTGACCTCGGATAATGCTCTTGATGAAGTTGTGGTTACAGCTTTAGGTCTTACAAGAGAGAAGAAATCACTAGGATATTCTGTTACAGAAGTCGATGGTGATGAAATTAACAGTATAAAAGATAACAATATAGCTAGCTCTTTAATGGGTAAAGTAGCAGGTTTGAATATCACAAACTCTGGTACTATTGGTTCTGCATCTAGAATTACATTAAGAGGTAATAACTCTGTAAATGGAATGAATCAAGCTCTTATAGTTGTTGACGGTATTCCTATTAATGCTGATGGAATCGAGTCAGGTCAAAATGCTGATTATAGCTCAACAGTTATTGGTGGGGGTATAACAGACATAAATGCATATGACATTGAGTCAATTTCTGTTCTTAAAGGACCAAATGCATCTGCACTTTATGGTTCAAGAGCTGGTAATGGAGTTATTCTTATTACTACAAAAACAGGGTCTGAGACTCAAGGTCTGGGTATATCTCTAAATACTAACTTAACAGCTGATACACCTATGTTTTTACCTGATTTTCAAAATGAATATGCTCAGGGTACTCTAGGAGCTGCATATACTGATATAGCCTCTGATTTTGGTTCTTCATCATGGGGTCCAAAAATGGGTGCAACACAAATGTATTATGATGGTAGACCAAGAGTAGCTCAGGCTTATCCAGATAACGTTAAAGATTTTTTCAATACTGGTATCAAGGCTATAACATCAATGTCTATACAAAATGCTTCAGAAAATGGCTCAGTTAGATTTTCTTACACTAATAATGATACTCAAGGTATGATACCTAATTCATCTATGATTAGTCATAACTTTAATTTAAGAGGAGTAATGAATCTATCTGATAAGCTTTCCATTGATGCTAAAGCAACATACTTTACTCAAGAAGTAAACGGTCGTCAGCAAATGGGAGGTGAAGGAATCATGGGGGTTCTTTATCAAATGCCTAGATCTGTTGATATAAATGACTTAAAGAAATATCAAGTAGATAATCCTGGGACTACAGATGAGTTTAAAGTATTAAACTATGGTGGCTCAAATTCTCAAACAGCAAACCCTTATTGGATGGCAAATCATGATGAGTATAATGAAAGAAGAAATAGATTCTTTGGTTTTGCAAAAATAAACTATGAATTTACTGACTGGTTAAGTGC
>Ga0208127_1000389_pt1 | contig 22525 bp, 18 predicted proteins | sample ETNtaG_6_FD_185751 | JGI IMG/M metagenome (GOLD analysis project Ga0208127, IMG submission 185751) | Marine microbial and viral communities from oxygen minimum zone, Eastern Pacific Ocean - ETNP201306SV45 (SPAdes) (version 2) | ecosystem: Environmental > Aquatic > Marine > Oceanic ... | reverse complement strand
ACAGCTAGAAAAATGAAAGTTGTAACGCAAATGGGTAATCAAGGTGGATCTAGCAAAGGAGTTGACAAAATAAAAGAGTGGGTAGATAAAAAATTGATTGGAAATATAAATAAAGTATACTCATGGACGAACAGACCTGTATGGCCCCAAGGTTTTAAAATGCCAAATCCATCCTCCGATAAGCCAAAAAATTTGAATTGGGATTTATGGCTGGGTCCAGCTCCATACAGAGAATACAGACCTGAGTTTCATCCCTTTAATTGGAGAGGATGGTGGGATTATGGTACTGGAGCCCTTGGAGATATGGGTTGTCATATTTTAGATGCACCATATAAGGCATTAGAATTAGGTTATCCAAAGGATGTAGAATGTAGTGTGGCAAACATTTATGAAAAAATGTGGACAGCAAATTATTTTCCTGAGGGACCACCAGCTGCTTCGCTAATTACTTTACATTTTGAAAAATCAGTTAAGACAGGTTCCGATGTTGAGCTAATATGGATGGACGGAGGTATTATTCCACCTAGACCTGAGATAATTCCAGCCGAAGATTATTTAGGTGAAAAAGGTAATACCAACGGTGTGTTGATCATTGGTGAAAAAGGAGTGATTTCATGTGGAGTTTATGGCTTGAATCCTAAATTGTATAGAAAAGGAGAAAAAACAATACATTTAATAACAGATGTTCCTTACATTAATAGTTTAGACTACATTCACCACAAACAATGGATTGACGCATGTAAGAGTGGATATGGAAGTAAAGAATATAAAAAATTGAGTTCGCCCATTGAATATGCAGGTCCTTTTACTGAAACTGTTTTAATGGGAAATTTAGCACTTAGAAGTTACATGCTTAAAAAAGGCAAAGATTATATTGGAAGGAAAAAACTTTTATGGGATGGCATAAATACTAGAGTAACTAATTTTGAACCAGCTAATCAATTTGTTGGCAGAAAAAGAAGAAAAGGATGGGAATTATAACCCTACAAATAAATAATTATGAAAAAAACAATTCAATTAATCGTACTAATTTTAATTTTCTCATGTAATAACTCAGAGAAAAAAAATAATGACAAAACCCAAAATGATAATGTTGAATCAACAAAAAATAGTGAATGGGTTGAACTGATTCAGCCAAATTCACTAGATGGTTGGCATTATTTTCAAGATGATGGAAATAAAACGGGTTGGGATATAAATGATGGTGTTTTAACCTTCACATCAGCAAATGCTTCTGGAAATGGAGATAAAAGTTTAGTCAGTGATAAAGATTACACAAACTTTAAAATTTATCTCGAATGGAAAGTTAGTCCAGGGTCAAATAGTGGTTTTTTCTGGGGTGTACAAGAAGATGAAAAGTATGAATTTCCTTATGTTACTGGACCTGAGATACAAATTTTAGATCCAAAAATTCCTGATCCTCCTTTGATTCAAGCAGGAGCTCTTTATGGAATGGTTGCACCATCTGAATCAGTGACCAATCCTGCAGGTGAATGGAACTCTTATGAGATAACTATTGACCACAATGTAAATAGAGGAGTTGTTATTCATAATGGCACAAAAATTGTTGATTTTCCTCTAAGTGGAGACGAGTGGGATGCCATGGTAGCTCCTACTAAGTTCAACAATTGTGATGAAAAACCTTGGCATAATTGTGATTTTGGAAAATTTAAAACGGGTAAAATTAGTATTCAGGATCACCCTGGTGTAATTTCATTTAGAAATATTAAAATACAAGAACTATAGTTAAATAAAACAAAACTCAAATAATGCAAATAAAACAAAGCTCAAAAGAATATGATGTTGTAATAGTTGGTTCAGGTGCTGGGGGAGGAATGGCTACAAAAGTTCTTTCAGAAGCAGGACTTTCTGTTGCTGTTGTTGAAGCAGGTCCTTATTTTGATCCTGCTAATCCAGAACAAATGACTCAATTAAAACCTGCTTATCATTCTCCAAGAAGAGGTGCGGGAACCACACGTTTTTTTGGTGATTATGATCAGGCTTATGGAGGATGGGATATTGATGGTGAACCATACAGTCAAAATGAAGATACAGACTTTAGATGGTTTAGATCTAGAATGTTAGGAGGAAGAACAAATCATTGGGGAAGAATTTCCTTAAGGTTTGGACCTGACGATTTTAAAAAGAAATCCATAGATGGTCTTGGTGATGATTGGCCTATTGGTTATGATGATATCAAGCCGTATTATGATAAAGTTGATAAACTAATTGGTGTTTTTGGAACAAAAGAAAATATTTATAATGAACCCGATGGTTTTTTCTTACCACCACCAAAACCCAGACTTCATGAATTATTCTACATAAATGCCGCAAGAAAAAGTAACGTTAGGGTAATGCCTTCAAGATTATCAATTCTTACTAAAAGATTAAATAACGATCGAGGAGTTTGTTTTTATTGTAATGGTTGTGCACGAAGTTGTAACGTTTATGCTGATTTTTCATCTGGATCATGTTTGATTTTTCCCGCTCAAAAGTCAGGTGGACAAATTGATTTATACGTCAATTCAATGGTTAGAACAGTTACAACTAATGAAGAAGGGAAGGCAACTGGTGTTTCTTTTATTGATAAAGAAGATAATATTGAATATAAACTCAAGGGTAAAGTAGTTGTTTTAGCTGCTTCTGCATGTAGTTCTGCCAGAATTCTACTTAATTCAAAATCAACACAACATCCAAACGGTTTAGGAAACAGTTCAGACTTAGTTGGACGTTATTTACACGATTCAACTGGTGGAGATATGATGGCGTTTATCCCTCAATTAATAAATAGAAAAACATATAATGAAGATGGTGTCGGTGGTATGCATGTATATTCACCTTGGTGGTTAGACAACAAAAATTTAGACTTTGCCCGTGGATACCATATAGAGGTTTGGGGAGGATTAGGTGCCCCATCCTATGGAACAGGTTTTAATGTAAACAGTTTTAACAAATTTTTTGGCATAAATAAAGCTGGTGGATATGGAAATAGTTTGCGAGATGATATGAAAAAATATTATGGCTCTACCATTGGCCTTTCTGGAAGAGGAGAGTCTGTAGCTCAAAGATCAAATTATTGTGAGATTGACCCAAACAAGGTTGATAAATATGGTGTTCCTGTTTTGAGATTTAACTATAAATGGACTGATAATGAAATTAAACAGGCTAAGCATATGCAGGATACTTTTGAGGAAATTATTCATAATATGGGTGCTATACCATTATGGAAAAAGCCTGGAAAAGATGCTAACTATGGTCTAACCAAGCCAGGTCAAATTATTCATGAAGTTGGTACAACTAGAATGGGTTCAAACCCCAAAAATTCTGTTGTAAATGAATTTGAACAGTTACATGATGTTTCAAATGTATTTGTTGTAGATGCAGGACCTTTTGTATCACAAGCAGATAAAAATCCGACATGGACTATCCTTGCATTAGCCATGAGGTCTTCTGAAAAAATTATTGAAGAATTTAAAAAACAAAATTTTTAGTATGAATAGAAGAAATTCAATTAAAACTATAACTTTTGCATCCATTGGAGCTGGTCTTTTACTTGAAGGATGCTATGGAATTTCCAGAGAAAAAATTAAGAGATCTCTTACCAGATACGAATATGGAAGAACCCCTGAAGAAAAATTATATGATGACAAACTATTTGCTGAAAAATGTTTTACAAACTATGAGCTATTCACTTTTGATAAACTGTGTAATCTTATTTTACCCCCAAATGAATTTGGAAATATAAGAGATGCTGAAGTGGTTCAGTTAATTGAATTTATGGCAAAAGATATCCCATCATATAAAGAACCTTTAAAGGAAGGGTTGGTGTGGATAGATGATGAGTCTAAAAAAAGATTTGATAATGTGTTTGTTGATTGTGAAATTTCTCAACAAAAAGAAATTCTAGATGAGATAGCATTTTATGATCCTAATAAAAGTATTGATGATTATCCCAAATCTGTTCAATGGTTCAATTTAGTCAGAAATTTAACTATGACAGGGTATTTTACCTCAGAAGTTGGAATAAAAGAACTAGGTTACAAGGGAAACTCACCAAATATTTGGGATGGTGTCCCTCAAGATGTTTTAGATCAATACGGACTTAGTTATGACAAAGAGTGGATTGATAAATGTATAGATCAGTCCAAAAGGAATGATACAGCTATGTGGGATGATAAAGGAAATTTAATAACCTAGTTCAAAAAAGCAAAAAGTCTCTAGTAATTAGAGACTTTTGTGGTACCTCCAGGAATCGAACCAGGGACACAAGGATTTTCAGTCCTTTGCTCTACCAACTGAGCTAAGGTACCATTGCTTTTTTTGCAAGAGCAAATATATATCCTTTTATTAGACAACCAAAAAATCATTTAAAAAATCTTCTTTATTTTTAAACTCAAATTAGAATAATATTGAATTTAATTGTTGATATAGGAAACACTTGTTTAAAAATTGCATTATTTGAAAAAAATAATTTGATTGAGAAGTCTTATCTGCTTGATAATTACCTTGATAATATTAAAAATATACTGTCAAAAAATCCAGTTGAAAATTCAATCGTAAGTAATGTTGGTGAAATAAATGATGAATTAATTAGTGTTTTAAATGATAATACTGATCTTGTTCTATTCAAGAATATTTTAAAATTACCATTTAAAAATACTTATTCATCTAAAGAAACCTTGGGTCAAGATAGAATCGCATTGGTTTCATCAGCATCATATCAATTTCCTGATGAAAATGTATTAATAATAGATGCAGGAACTTGTATAACTTATGATTTTAAAAATCATAATAATGAATACATCGGAGGGGGTATATCTCCTGGTATAAAAATGAGATTTAAGTCATTGAATTTGTTTACTTCAAAGTTACCTTTAATTGATGTTTTTGATGATTTCGAATTAATTGGAAATAATACAAAAGAATCTTTGATCTCTGGTGTTGTAAATGGGACCACAATGGAGATTGATGGAATCATTCAGCAATATTGTGACAAATTCAAAAATATTAGGATAATTTTAACAGGTGGGGATTCTAAATTTTTGCTCAAGAGAATAAAAAATACCATATTTGCTGATCAAAATTTTCTTACTAAAGGATTAAATTATCTTTTGGAAGCTAACATTGAAAAATGAAAAAATATTTCTTTAGTCTAATTTTATTCACTTTTTGTTTTTTAGGTTTTTCTCAATCTGGCACATCTTCTCCATATTCTTTCTACGGAGTTGGTATTAATACATTTAAAGGGTCAATTGATAATAGATCAATGGGCGGATTGAGTTTGTATACAGATAGTATACATTTAAATTTAACAAACCCAGCTTCCTACTCTCAGTTAAGAAGAACTAATTACTCACTTGGAATCACATATGATAGTACTTCTTTAAAATCTGACTTAGCAAACGAGACTTCAACTAGTGCAAATGTAAATTATTTGGCTGTAGGAATTCCCACAAATAAGTTCACTTTTGGTTTTGGAATAATTCCACAAACTTCAGTTGGTTACTTATTAGAAAGTAGTGATAAAGAATCCATTCCAAATACTATTGATAGATACAACGGAGAGGGAGGTTTAAATACTGCTTTTTTAACTTTAGGATTTAAAATGTTTAAAAAAATTGGAGTTGGTGTTACTGCAAATTATGAATTTGGAAATCTTAGACACTCTACCACTAGGTTTTTGGAAAACATAGAGAAAGCCTCCAGAATAGAAAGTAATTCCTCATTAAGTGGTATTAATTTTGTTTATTCTTTACTGTTAAGGGAAAAAATTTCTGATAAACTCACACTACATGCAAGCTTTATTCAAAGCCCAGAATTTAAGTTAGGATCCAATAATACACAAACAATATCGACATTTTCAACCTCAGCCAACAGTACTTTAGATCAAATTTCTGTAGACTTAGCTTCGTTAGATTTAGAAAAAACTGAAATTACGGTAACACAAAAACAAACTTTTGGATTAGGTATTGGACAAGACACTAAATGGTTTTTTGGAGCTGAGTATATGAAATCTGATGGTGGAGGATTGAAAAATCAGCTTTTTAATTTAAATAATGTTGATTACAAAAATGGTTCTCGAATATCAATAGGGGGATTTTATATTCCCGAGTTTGACTCCTTTACTAATTATTTTAACACAATTGTTTACAGGTTGGGAATTAGGATTGAAAAAACAGGTCTGTATATTCAGGATCAATCCATTGATGAGATTGGTTTTAATTTTGGTTTAGGTTTGCCTTTTCAGGGTTTTTCAAACGTAAACTTAGGTTTTGAAATTGGTAAAAGAGGATCTCAAAATGAAGGTTTGCTTGAAGAAAACTTTTTTAGTGTTAGGTTAGGAATGTCACTTAGTGACTTATGGTTTGTCAAAAACAAGTATAATTAATAAATTGGGCATCGTTTTTGACTAATTTTAAATAAGATTGAATTATAATGAAGAATTTATTAATAATTATTACATTTTTATTTTCACTTACACATTACTCTCAAGATCGAGAAGAATGTTTAACGAATCTTTCAATTTTCGCAGAATATGCTAAGGTGAAAAACTATAACGAAGCTTATCAGCCATGGTTAAGTCTGAATTCCAATTGCCCAGATATTAATTCTGCTATTTATGTTTTAGGCGAGAAAATGCTTATTTCATTTGTTAAAAATTCTAATGATGATAAGAGGAGTCAATATGTAAATGAGTTAATTGATTTATACGATAACTGGATCAAATTTTTTCCTAAATCAAAACGAGGGCAAAATGAAACTGGAAAAATTCTTTCAATGAAAGCTCAGTCATTAATTGATTACAATTTGGCATCTGATATTGAAATTGTAAATATTTTTGATGAAGCATTTACAAATGATCCCAAAAGTTTCAAATCACCTAAAAGATTATATAATTATTTTAAAACCTATTTTAAGGTTTACAAGTCAGGTGAGGGTGATGTCACACTTGAAAAGTTATTTAATAAATACGAGGAGTTAACTGAAAAGTTTGAATATGAAATGGATATATATACTAATCAACTTGATAAGATATTAAACAAAGAAAATGATGGAACTCCTTTATCAAGAACTGAGGTTAAAAATAAAAGAAGATACTCAGTTAATTTAGTAGCATGTAGTACTTATTTGAACAATTTGAATGCAATTGTAGCTAAAGAATCTAGTTGTGAAAATTTAATTCCACTTTACAGAAAGAATTTTGAGCAGTTTAAAAATGATGCGGTTTGGTTAAACAGAGCTGCAAGTAGAATGGACAGTAAAGAATGCTCAGATGATCCATTATTTGTTGAATTAGTAGAAGCTTTGCACGAACTTAATCCTTCAGCAAATTCTGCTTATTACTTAGGACTACTTAATGATAAAAAAGGTGATTCTAAATTAGCTATTGAGTATTACAATGAATCTATTGATCTTGAAGTTGATAATTTGAAAAAAGCAAAAACTCTTTATAAAATAGCTGTTAAATTTAAAAAGTCAGGCCAATTTTCTAAATCAAGAAGTTATGCTAACAGAGCATTAAAGTTTCAGCCTTCAATGGGTAGAGCATATCTTTTGATAGCTAATCTTTACGCAAGTAGTGCTAATAATTGTGGTTCAACTCAATTTGAAAAAAGATCAATTTATTGGCTAGCACTAAAAGAAGCAAAAAAAGCTGCCTCAGTTGATGCATCAATAAAAAAATTAGCCAATAGAACTGTCGAAAGTTATGAGGGTAGAGCTCCATCAAAAACAGATATATTCAGTGAAGATATGGGAGGCAAAACAATTTCATTTAATTGTTGGATAAACAAATCAATCACTGTTCCTCAGTTGCAATGATGCGATCACTGTTGATTTTAATTTTGTTTACCTTACTTTCATGTGAAAATAATTTTGAAAGTATTCAAGATATTAGTCTTAAAAGAAAGTTTCCCTCTGGCATTACAAAAAACTTGAAGCTCACCTACACTGATTCAGCAATGGTAAAAGCTATTCTTTATTCAGATTTAAACTTAGATTATACTAATCAGTTGTTTCCATATTCTGAATTTCCTGAGGGTATAAAGCTAATATTGTTAGATGATGATCAACAAAAAACAATAATTCAATCAGATTACGCAATAACCTACAATCAAACTAAGATTGTTAATATGCAAGGAAATGTAGTTATTGATGGTCCCGATGGATCACAGTTGAAAACAGATCAATTGTATTGGGATCCTGAACTTGAATGGCTATTCACTGAGAAAAAATTTAATTTCAAAAATATTGATTATGACATTTCAGCGTCAAGGTTGGATGCAAATAAATCATTTAGTCTGTTTAATACAGGAAAACTTGAAGGAAATGTTACATTTGAAGACAAATAATATGAATAAACTTATACAAATTTTTGAATTATTTTACTTAGTAATTTCTATTGTTTTATTTACAGATTATTTTTTAGAGTTTTCTGGTTATGATAGTAATTTTGTATTAATTTTTGCCTTCCTTTCCTTTGGAATCTTTTTATTTAGAAGATATTATAGAATAAAGTTCAACAACAGAAAAAAATAACTTGAATGGAGAGTCAAATTACTATTATTTTGATTTCCATTTTATTCTCATCTTTTTTTTCTGGAATGGAAATAGCTTATGTTTCCACTAATAAAATATTTGTTGAAATTGAAAAAAAACAAAAGGGTATAAATTCGTATTTCATAAAAAAAATAACCAATAATCCCTCTAAGTTTATTGCCACAATGCTTCTTGGAAATACTCTTTCACTCGTCGTCTATGGTATATATTCAGGTCGATTAATTATTGAACTTTTTTTTCCAAATTTATTAGGATTAGAAAACTTAAATTTAGAGTACATTTTTTATCAGACTTTAATTTCCACATTTTTAATGTTAATTACATCTGAATTTCTACCTAAAGTTTTATTTCAAATATATGCCAATAAATTATTTAAGTTTTTCTCATTCCCAACATATTTTTTTTATATTCTGTTTACACCTATGACATCTTTTTTGAACTGGATTTCAAATAGTGTTTTAAGCAAATACTTTAAAACTAAAAAAGATGAGATGAAAATGTTTTTTAGTAAAGATGAGTTAGGTGATTATATTGATCAAGAAATTGGAGATAATAATGATCATTCAATTGACACTGAAATCAAAATTTTTAAAAATGCATTGAAATTTTCTAATGTCCGGGCAAGGGAAATTATGGTCCACAGAAACGATATTGTTTCTGTTGATAGATACATTAAACCAAATGAACTAAAAGAATTATTTATTAAAACAGGTCTTTCAAAAATTTTGATACACAAGGAAAATATTGATAACATAATTGGTTACATAAGCATACAAAGATTTTTTAGCAATCATAAAAATTTTAAATCTATTATAATGCCAATTGAATTTGTCCCTGAATCAATGTTTATAAACGATTTGCTAAACCTTTTAACAAAGAAAAAAAAAGGAATTGCCGTCGTGGTTGATGAGTATGGAGGTTGTGCAGGTCTGATAACCATTGAAGATATTGTAGAGGAATTAATTGGAGAGATTGAAGATGAACATGACCCACAAAATTTTGATAAAAAAATTGTTCTTTCAAATCCATAAAAATATAATCAACATTAAAGAGTTTAACTTTTTTTTATTCGAAATGATATTGTATTTTCGTTTGCTATTAAAAATATATTATGGCAATTTTAGGACAAATTCGATCTAAATCTATCTTTTTAATAATTGTAATCGGTTTAGCACTTTTTGCATTTGTAATTTCTGGTGTTTTTGATGGTAAAGGATATCAAGCTCAGGAGCCCGTTGGAATTATTAATGGTGAAGAAGTTCTGATCGAAGACTTTAGATCCCAAGTTGACTTTTTTGAAAGAAATTACAACCAAAATGGAATGATAGCTGTAAACAATGTTTGGAATCAAACATTGAGATCAGAATTACTAAAACAGCAATTTACTATTACTGGAATCCAATCTGGAAAAGATCACATTCAGAATCTTTTAAAAAACAATCCAAGTTTTAGCTCAGATCAAAGATTTATAAATGATGCAGGTGTATTTGATATTGATTTGTTCAGAGATCTTATATATGAGTTAAGAACTACCAATCCAGAAGCATACGAACAATGGAAAAATCAGGAATCTATATTTGAGCTTCAGTCCAATGAAGAAATATACCTTAATTTAATTCAATCTGGAATAAATTATACACAACTTGATGGAAAAATAGAGTATTCTTTACAAACTGATAAGGTTGATATTGAGTATATTCAAATACCTTTCAATTCAGTTAATGATTCATTAATCACTTACAAAAAATCAGATTTAAAAAAATACATAAACGATAATGAGGATGATTTTAAAGTTGATGCCACCAGAGATATTCAATACGTTCTGTTTGAAGAGAAACCTTCTTTGGATGATGAAAATGGTATAAAAGATCGTCTGTCCAGTTTATTAAACGAAAGAGTTGAATTCAATGAGGTTTCAAAGTTAGAAGAGACTTACCCAAGTTTGTTAAGTACTACAAATATTAGAGAATTTGTAAATGAATATTCTGAGATTAGCTTCGATTCAGTTTATGTGCCAAAAGGATCTCTACCAACTGAGCATGCTAATATGCTTTTTAACTTAAATAAAAATCAAACTTATGGTCCTTACCTTGATGGAGAATTTTACAAGATATCAAAGATGATTGATAAAAAGATTAATGGATCTGTAAGAGCAAGTCACATTCTTTTATCTTATTCAGGTGCTTTAAATGCTAATCCATCTGTTACTAGGACAAAATCTGATGCTAAGAAAGAAGCAAATAATTTACTTAGAAGAGTAAGAAACTCACCAAACAAATTTTCTGAGCTGGCTTTTGAGTTTTCAGATGGTCCTTCAAAAAATAGAGGTGGTGATTTAGGGTTTTTTCAAGAGGGAACTATGTTAAAACCTTTCAATGATTTTGTTTTCTCAAGAAAAGTAGGTTCTACAGGAATAGTTGAAACTGATTATGGTTTTCACGTGATAAAAGTTGTTGCCAAGGATGATGTTGTTTTACTTGCATCCATTGCAGAAAAAAATGTACCATCTGATGAAACAAGTGATAAAGTTTTCAATTTAGCAACAAAGTTTGAAATGAGCTTATCTAAAGACTTGGATTTTAGTACCCTTGCAAATGAGTCAGATTATGATATTAAAGTAGTAAATGGAGTTAAAATTTTAGATAATGACTTCCCAGGATTACAAGACCAAAGAAGAGTCGTACAATGGCTATTCTCTGACGAAACGAAATTATTAGATTTTAAAAGATTCGATGTTTCAAAGGGAGGTTATTTAATTGCCCAGGTAACAAAGATAACTGATGAAGGAATTTCTTCCCCAGACGATGTTTCATTTAGAGTACTTCCTGAAGTAATTAAATCAAAAAAAGCAGATTACATTATCGGAAATAATAATTTCTCCAATTCCATTGAGCAACTTGCTAATCAAAACAATACAGTCGTTAAAAAAGCTTTAGCATTAAATCAAAAAAATGCAACAGTTTCTGATGCAGGTTTTGAGCCTTTGATTATTGGAACTTCCTTTTCTATTAATGAAAACAATTCCTCAGACTATATAATTGGTGATAATGGTGTTTACAAACTAAGAGTAACAAAAAAATATCTCACTGAGTTTAATGACGAGTCTTTTAATTTTGTTAACTCTTTTAGAAATCAACTGCAACTTTCAAATAGAGCTAATATTTCTTTCAAAATATTTGAATCTCTAAAAGAAACAGCAGAAATTGAGGATAATAGATCTATTTATTACTAAGAAAACAAGTTAGTGTAAACTAAATAGAAGTAAAGTACTAAAAATAAGGTAGCTACTAAAAATTTTATAATAGTTCCTGAAATTATTCCTATAAATGTACCAATTGCAGGTTTCAAAGACTTTTTTAAACTCTTATTACTGGTGTACTCACCAGACACAGCACCCAAAAATGATCCTCCGATCAGTCCAATAGGGCCAGCTAAAAAAAGTCCTATTAATAAACCAACAGTTGCTCCAATTAAACCTTTTCTTGTTCCACCAAATTTTTTTAAACCAATTATTGGAATCAGTAGATCAATAATAAATATTGATACAGCCACCAAAAATGTAATTATAAGAAATTGTATATCAAATGGTATAATACTTGAAAAATGGATAACAAATAATCCAACCCAGCTTGTGATTGGACCTGGAATTATTGGACTAAAACTTCCAATAATTCCTAAAATGCAGAAAATTAAACCTATAATTATCAAAAAAATATCCATTAAAATTTTTTTTTTAAAATTATACTTAATTTTAGAATTAAAATTGATAATAAGTGAAATTATTTAAGATTTTATTTTTAGTACTCTTTATAATTAGTTGCAACTTTGACCCTAATAATTCTAATTATGTGCCACCTGATGTTAATTGGTCAAACTCTGACGAATTACCCTCTTTAAAAGGATGCGATGACTTTGAATCTGCGCAAAAAAGAAAAGACTGTTTTGAATCTGCTATTCTAAGCTCAATTCATTCAAATCTTGATTTAAGTAGCATAGTCGTTTCTAGTGAAATTAATGATACTATTTTTTTGTCATTGCTAATTGATAAAAGTGGTGATCTCTCACTTATTGATATAGAAAAAACAGATAATTTGATTCCCTACATTCCAACATTGGAATTGCTTGTAAGGGAATCCATTCAAAAAGCACCATTATTGTATCCTGCTACAAAAACTAATATTGGAGTTCCGGTAAGCACAAAAATAAAACTACCTTTAGTTATAAAATCAAATTAATAAACTTGGAAAAAAGAAAAGAAAAAATAATTTTAGGAATAGATCCAGGTACAACAATTATGGGTTTTGGAATTATTAAGATTATTGAAAATAAAATGGAATTTATTCAAATGAATGAACTTATTCTAAATAAACTAGATGACCATTATCTCAGACTTAAACAAATTTTTGAACGTACAATTGATATAATAGACAATCATAACCCAGACGAAATTTCAATTGAAGCCCCTTTTTTTGGAAAAAATGTTCAATCAATGTTGAAACTTGGTAGAGCACAAGGGGTTGCCATGGCAGCAGGCTTATCTAGAGAAATTCCTATAACAGAATACTCTCCTAAAAAAATTAAAATGTCAATTACAGGAAACGGTAATGCATCAAAGGAGCAAGTTGCAAAAATGTTACAAAGCATATTAAATTTAAAAGAATTGCCTAAAAATTTAGATTCAACTGATGGATTAGCAGCTGCCGTTTGTCATTTTTATAATTCTAATAATCTTTCAGCCAAATCTAAAGGTTACTCTGGATGGACTTCATTTGTAAATCAAAATACTAATCGAGTTAAGAAATAATCATTTAGTGTCAGGTATTTATATTCATATTCCTTTCTGTAAACAAGCATGTCATTATTGTAATTTTCATTTTTCAACTTCTTTAAATAATAGAGATTCAATTATAAAATCCATGTTAAGAGAAATAGAAGTTAAATCAGCGCAATGTCATGATGTTATAGAGACTATTTATTTTGGAGGAGGAACTCCATCTCTTTTAGAGGTTAAAGAAATAGATAATTTTATTCAACTGATAATTGATAAATACAAGACTAGCTCTAATCTTGAAATAACTTTAGAAGCAAATCCTGATGATTTAAAATTGTCAAAATTAAAAGAAATAGCTTCAACTATGATAAATAGATTGAGTATTGGAGTTCAATCATTTGATGATAGAGAACTTAAAATGATGAATAGATCTCATAAATCAGAGGATTCAAAAAAATGTATTGACAACGCTACCTTATTTTTTGAAAATATTTCTATAGATTTAATTTATGGTATGCCTGAAAGTAATATAAAATCTTGGGATAATAATTTAAATTTATTTTTAGATTGGAATCTTAATCATGTTTCAGCTTACGCATTAACAGTTGAACCTAATACAGCTTTAGAAAATTACATTAAAAAAGAGTTGATAATTCCTCTTGATGAAGAAATAGTTTTAGAACAGTTTAATCTAATGAATGATAAATTAAAGGAGTTTAATTATATAAATTATGAGCTTTCCAGTTTTGCAAAAGACGGATATTTTTCTAAAAATAATACAGCCTATTGGTTAGGTAAAAAATTTATAGGGATAGGACCTTCTGCTCATAGTTTTGACGGTACATCAAGATCCTGGAATATTTCTAATAATGCACTTTACATAAATGATATTTCAAAAAACAAAATGTTTCATCAAAAAGAAAAATTAACATTGAAAGATCAATACAATGAGTATGTTATGACAGGATTAAGGACTATGTGGGGAATTTCCTTAGATTACATTGAAGAAAAATTTGGACAAAAATTTAAACTACACTTCCTCAACAAATCTAAAAAATTCGTTGACTCAGATTTGATTGTTTCTCATGAAAGCCATTTTAAAACGACTCAAAAAGGAAAATTTCTTTCTGACGGAATAGCATCTGAACTTTTTCTAGTTAATCTTTGAATAGATTTCTAAAATGATAATGAAATTTGGTAATAGTTTCAATTCCATTAAAAAAGTTTGATAGTCCAAAATGTTCATTGGGTGAGTGTATAGCATCAGTATCTAATCCGAATCCCATCAAAATCGTTTTGCTTTTAAGCTCTTGTTCAAATAGAGCAATAATTGGAATGCTACCACCATCTCTGGTTGGGATTGGTTCTAATCCAAAAACATCCAAATAAGCTTTACTTGCAGCTTTAAATCCAATAGTATCAATTGGGGCGACATAAGGTTGTCCACCGTGATGCTCTATAACATTAACATAAACTGATTTTGGAGCAATTTTTTTAATATGTTCTGTGAAAAGTTTATTTATTCTTTTCCAATTTTGACCAGGAACCAATCTCATAGAAATTTTAGCATGAGCTTTACTTGGCAATACTGTTTTAGCTCCCTGTCCTGTGTAGCCTCCCCAAATTCCGTTAACATCCAGTGATGGTCGTATAGACTGTCTTTCTATTGTAGTATAACCAATCTCCCCATGTTCTTTTTTAAGACCAATAGAATTTTTGAAATCTTTAATTTCAAAAGGAGCTGAGTTTAACCTTTCTCTTTCAGATAAAGACATTTCAATTACATTGTCGTAAAATCCTGGGATTGTAATTTTATTATTTGAATCATGAAGTGTTTCAATCATTTTAGAAAGAACATTTATTGGATTAGCCACAGTTCCACCATAATGCCCAGAGTGTAAATCTCTGTTGGGACCAGTTATCTCTACTTCCATGTAAGATAATCCTCTTAAACCTGTTGTAATTGATGGAATGGTTTTACTAATCATTCCAGTGTCAGAAACCAATATTATGTCATTTGAAAGCTTTTCTCTATTATTTTTAACAAATAATTCAAGATTATCACTTCCAACTTCTTCCTCACCCTCAATCATAAGTTTAACGTTACAGGGAAGTTGATCACTGTTAACCATAATTTCAATTGCCTTTAAATGCATAAACATCTGGCCTTTATCATCACACGCTCCCCTTGCAAAAATAGCTCCCTCAGGGTGAATTGAAGTTTTCTTAATATATGGTTTGAAAGGGTCTTGGTCCCAAAGTTCAATTGGATCTACTGGTTGAACATCATAATGTCCATAGATTAAAATTGTGGGTAAAGTTTTATCTATTATTTTATCTGCATAAACAATTGGATGTCCTTTTGTTTCATGTATTTCACAATTGTTTAAACCAAGTTTTACAAAATGATTTTTTAGTAATTCAGCAGTTTTTCTAAGGTCTTTTTTATGTTCTTGCTTTGCACTAACTGAGGGGATACTTATTAATTCAAATAATTCATCTAAAAACCTTTCTTTATTTGAATCAATGTAATCTTTGATTTTATCCATGTAAAATAGTTTAAGTAAAAGTAATTAAAACTCCATCTTTTACATAAAAAAATATTATGATATTTATCACAATCTTGCTTATATTTGCGCTCCGCGCGGGTGTGGTGAAATTGGTAGACACGCTAGACTTAGGATCTAGTGCTTCACGGCATGGGGGTTCGAGTCCCTTCACCCGCACTAAAACCTCAACTAAGTTGGGGTTTTATTTTTTTAATAATTCTATTTTCTGAAATATTTAAATGTTATATTTATTATGATTAGTGTTTAATTGCATGATTTTTGAATTTATATATTCAAAATAAAATCTATTATGAAAAAAATATTTTTAACTTTTTTTATTTTAATTTCTCTAATTTTTATAAGCTGGAAATTCAGTGATGTCAAGTTTGAAGATCCAAATAAAGACAAGTTACTTGTTGAGCTATTAAAGTATGTATTGGATAAAGGACATTATCAATCAACTGAACTAAATGATGAATTTTCTGAAAATGTTTTTGATAAATATTTAGAATTATTGGATCCTCAAAAAAAATATTTTCTTGCAACAGATTTAAAAGAGTTTAAAAAATATAGACGTTCTTTGGATGATCAGTGGAAAGACTATGATATAACTTTTTTTAACTTAACTTATGAACGATTAATTAAAAGAATTGATGAAGTTGAGTTATTAATTCCTGAGATTTTCGAAATTCCTTTTGAATTTGAAACTATTGAAATTATAAATACTGATTTTGAAAATTTAGATTTCCCTAATAACAAAAAAGAAAAAAAAGAAAGATGGAGAAAGCAGCTGAAATATTCAGTATTAGATTTTTATGACATTAAAGTTAAAGATCAAGAAAATTTATCAATAAAAAATGACAATCATAAAACTAAGTCAGATAAACAACTTATTGAAGAAGCATCTAATTTGGCAAAAGATAACATTTTAGATATTCTTGATTTAATGGATGATTTACAAAAAGAAGATTGGTTCTCTTCCTACATAAATTCATTTGCCTCTCAGTATGATCCACATACAGTGTATTTTAAACCCGAGGATAAAGATCGTTTTGACGTTAATATTTCTGGAAGATTTGATGGTATTGGGGCAAGATTGCTAAAGAAAGATAGAGGAATAGAAATAGTTGAAATTATTCTTGGGGGACCCTTATGGAAGGATAAAAGTATTGAGGTAGGTGATCAAATAATCAAAGTTGGTGAGCCAAATAAAGATCCAGTCGATGTTATTGGAATGAGGGTGGATGATGCAATAAAACTTATTAAAGGTCCAAAAGGAACAATTGTGGAATTAACTGTCAGAAAAAAAATTGATAATGAAATAAAAACTTACAGTATTGAAAGAGATGAGGTTGTTTTAGAAGAAACTTATGCAACATCTACTTTGATTAGAAAAGACAATAAGAATTTTGGTTTGATAACACTACCAAAATTCTATGTTGATTTTAACGATTATGAAGAAATAAACTGTGCAAATGACGTAAAAAAAGAAATTTTAAAACTAAAAGAAAAAAATATTGAAGGACTAATTTTAGATTTAAGAAATAATGGAGGGGGTGCTTTACAAACTGTTGTGGAAATGACAGGTTTGTTCATTGAAACAGGACCTGTAGTTCAGGTAAAGTCAATTGGAAATAGAAAAAAAGTTCTTTTTGATAAAGATCCATCAATTGTATGGGATGGACCGCTAGTTATTTTAGTCAATCAAATGTCTGCTTCAGCTTCTGAAATTTTAGCTGCTGCTCTTCAAGATTACAATAGAGCAATTGTAATTGGAAGTAGCAATACCTTTGGAAAAGGAACTGTCCAAAATGTTTTAGATCTAAATAGATTTGTTTCAAACAGTAATTTTGATATAGGTGCTCTAAAAATAACAACTGAAAAGTTTTATAGAATAACTGGTAGTTCTGTTCAGTTAAAGGGAGTTGAAAGCGATATAATTACACCAAATAGATTTACATACATTGACGTTGGAGAATCAGATGAGGATAATCCCCTTGCATGGGACAAAATTGATAAAGTAAACTACGTCAAATGGGATGGTTATTTTAACAAGTTTGACGTAATTCAAGACTCAAAAAATAGAGTTTTAAACAACCAATTATTTAATTTGATAGATTCTAATGCTAAATGGCTTGCAGAAAGAAGAAAAGTAAATTCTTTTCCGCTTGACTATAATAATTACAAACTCAATCAAGCTAAAAGTAAAAAAGAAATTGAATCCTTTAAAGATATTTCAGATTACACCAATAATTTAGATTTTGAACTTTTTTCTAATCAATCAAAAAAAATACTTGACTCACAAGAATTTAAAGAGAAAAAAGAAAGGTGGATCAAACTATTAAAATCAGATATTTATATCAATGAAGGGGTAAATGTTTTATTAAACCTCAAAACAAAAAAAATTAATCAAAGAAGTATTCTGGCTAAAGTAGATTAATGAACTTTAAAAATAAAAAATTGGTAAGTAATCCAGGTATTATTTTAAGCTTATTATTTATCTTTTTTTGTTTATTCCTCTCAGTTTTTTCATATCAAATCATTCCAGATAAATCAGTGAATTCAAATCAGATGCATTTGCCTATTCATTCTCAAAAACCAGGATTTATCGCCAATTTCATTATTGTTCCTGACAAAGAAGCTAAAAAACAATCTACTTTAAGTAAGTTCTTTAGTGGATTTGAGTATCCTAACAACGAAATACTAATTTCTGAGTTTACTCAAATTGAAAATGGGATAGAATATTTGGATTTTTCAAATGAAAAAAAAATCATTTCGTTTGATAAATTTCCTGACCATCTCAGTTCTGACGATATAGTTTCTAATTATATAGTCAACAGAAAATACTTATTTGGAACGGACAATTATGGAAGAGATGTATTTGGAAGAATTATTCTTGGTACAAGAGTGTCTTTATCAATTGGAATTATAGCGGTTCTAATTTCACTTTTGATTGGAATACCAATTGGCCTAATCAGTGGTTATTATGGTGGTACTATTGATAAAATTTCAATGATGATTATTAATATATTTTGGTCAATTCCAACCCTATTACTTGTTATAGCATTTTCACTTGCATTGGGTAAAGGATTTTGGCAGGTTTATATAGCTGTTGGTTTAACAATGTGGGTTGAAGTTGCAAGAATAGTCAGGGGACAGGTAATTTCTGAAAAAAATAAAGATTATATTCTCGCAACAAAGGTTTTAGGTTTTTCAGACTTAAGAATTTTTTTAAATCATTTAATTCCAAATATAATAGGTCCAATTTTAATTATTTCGGCTGCCAATTTTGCTTCTGCAATTCTGATCGAGAGTGGTTTAAGTTTTCTTGGAATTGGTACTCAACCTCCAGTACCAAGTTGGGGATCAATGATAAAGGACAATTATCAATATATAATATTAGGTAAAGAATATTTAGCTATTATTCCTGGTTTAGCAATAATGTTGTTAGTTACTAGTTTTATGTTTTTAGGAAACAATTTAGAAGAATTTTTTAAATCAAAATAATTACCACTTACTAGTTCTTTCAGAATCTAATTTTATATAAATTGAAAATAATAATACAAAAGCCCAAAGACTAGACCCTCCATAACTTAAAAATGGGAGTGGTATGCCAATTGTTGGAACTAATCCTATAACCATACCAATATTTATAAAAAAGTGTGTAAAAATAATGGTAACTGTTGAATATGAGTAGATCTTGCTAAAGAGATTTCTTTGCAAATCAGCTCTTTTGGAAATTCTAAGCATTAATACACAAAATAAAATAATAATAAATGAAGCTCCAGTAAAACCCCATTCTTCTCCTACAGTTGAAAAAATGTAGTCTGTGTGTTGTTCGGGAACAAAGTTACCTCTTGTTTGAGAACCTTTTAAAAAACCTTCACCAAACATTCCACCTGAAGCAAATGCAATTCTAGACTGATTTGTATTATAGCCCGAACCTCTATAATCCTTTTCAAGCCCCATAACGATATTAAATCTGTCTCTGTGACGTTGTTCAAAAACATTATTAAAAATGAAGTCTACTGAAAAAATAAAAATTGAAAAAATTGATCCATAAATAAAAATTTTCTTTATAAATTTTTTATTTTTTCTGAATAAATAAAATAAAATTATAGTTACTATTATTAAGGTTGATATTATATTAAATGGACCTAAAAGTATAGTAGAAAAAAAAATTAAAACAAATCCAACAAATAAATTCATATAAATTGATGGTAGCCCAACTTTATAAAAAACTAGAAGAAAGCTTAAAAAAATAATAACTGTTCCAGGGTCCGGTTGAAGAATTATAAGTACTATTGGAATTAAAACAATCAGAAACGAATAAAATTGAGTTTTTATTGTTCTAATATTAGAATTTATATCACTCAAATATTTAGCCAATGCTAAAGCAGTTATTGGTTTTGCAAATTCACTTGGCTGTAAACCAAATCCTCCAAATTGATACCAAGCTAATGCTCCATTAATCTCATTTCCAAAAAAGAAAAGACCAATTAACGATATAATAGAAAAAACATATAAAATACTAGAGTATTTTATAAAAAAATTATTGGGGAGTATTTGAATAAATAAAAAAATAAATATTGATACCAAAGCAAAAATCAATTGTTTGGTAAATGGATTTATTGTTAACAGAGAATCCAATAAATATGCTTGTGATGATGAGTAAATATTGCCTAAGCCTAACGAAATAAGTAAGCTTAAAATCAGAACACTAGTCCAATCTATTCTTCTTATGTTCACCTCATTATTCATTAATTGAGAAGTTAATATTTGTATATGGTTTCAAGTATTCTTCTGTTAAATCTCCTTCTAAAATATAATTCTCGAGATATTTTCTATCAACATTTTTATTTAAATATTTTTCAATCATTAAACTGGCAATTGGAGCTGCCCAACGTGTTCCCCAATACCCATTTTCAATAAATACAGCTATTGCTATTTTAGGATTGTCTTTGGGGGCAAATCCAATAAAAATTGAGTGGTCTGTTAATTGTTTTCTTGTCCCATTAATTTTTATAAAATTTTCAGCTGTTCCGGTCTTTCCAACGATCTTTATATTTTTAATTTTCGAATTTTGAGCTGTACCTTTTTCAATTACATTATACATTCCTTCGACTATTGCATCGTAATATTTTGACTCAATAGACGAAAATTTTTTTTCTTTATATCTAGCATCTATTGAATCATTGGATATTTTTTTTACAAAATGAGGAGTAATGTACCATCCTCTGTTAGCTATGGTAGCAGCAATATTTCCAAGTTGTATCGGAGTTGTCAAAATTTCACCTTGACCAATTCCGTTTGATATTGTTGTTGCTGCTCTCCAACGATTATTTGGATACCACTTATCATAATATTCAGAGTCAGGTATTAATCCAGGTCTTCCTAATGGGTGATCGTACCCTAAATAGTCTCCTAGTCCAAAACTACTAACATGTTTATTCCAATTATCCATCCCTTCCTTTGTATCAGAGTATTTTTCAATTGTTTTTTTATAAATTGTAGCAAAGTATGTATTACAAGAATTGTAAATAGCGGTATTTAAATTATTTTCAGTTCCTGGCTTACAATGACACTTCATAAACCTATTTTTTGAGTAAAAATGTCCTTCGCTACATGAAATTTTAGTATTCTCATTAATGATTTTCTCCTCCAAAGCAATTAATCCGTTAATTAATTTAAATGTTGATCCTGGTGGATACATTCCTTGTAATCCTCTATCAAAAAGAGGTTTACCAATGGTATCATTTTTTAGTTTAAGATAGTTTTTAGACCTATTTCTTCCAATAAGTAAATTCGGATCAAAATTTGGAGCATTTATGAGTGATAAAATTTCTCCACTATTAGGTTCAATTGCTATAATACTTCCAAATTTATTAGACATTAACGAGTCTCCATAAACTTGAAGATTAGAATCTATTGTTAAGTTAATATTTTTTGCAGGTTTGTATATGGTATCATATATACCTTCTTTGTAGGACCCAGTTATTCTATTAAAATTATCTTTTTGGAAGTAACTTACCCCTTTAACACCTCTTAATTTTTTTTCATAAGACTTTTCAATGCCCTGTCTACCAATTAGTTCTCCAGATTCGTAATAACTATTATCTCTTACCTCATAATCGTTAACTTCACTTATGTAACCCAAAATATTAGAGGCAGAATTTAATAAATAGTTTCTATTAGACTTTTTTCTTATGGAAAATCCTTTGTATTTCCATAGTTTTTCTTGAATCACAGCATAATCAATTTTAGAAATTTGAGAAATAAATACAGATGGTTTTATTTTTGAAAAGTTACTCGCTTTTTTAATTTTATCTATGAGTGTTGGTTTATCAATTTTTAAAATTTTACAAAATTCAATTGTATCAACTATTTTTAATTCTGAAGGGATTATCATTAAATCGTAAAAAGGCTCATTTCCAACAATAAGTTTATTGTTTCTGTCGTATATATATCCTCTTTCAGGATAATTATAAACTTTTTCAACTGAATTTTTATTTGAAAGTTTTACATCATCAATATTTATCAATTGAACCCAAATTAGTCTCATAATAAATATTATTGATGAGAGTATGATTAAAAATGGTAATAGTTTATTTTTCATTTTTAATCATAATATAAATTGTTGTCGCAC
>Ga0208127_1000386_pt1 | contig 22588 bp, 16 predicted proteins | sample ETNtaG_6_FD_185751 | JGI IMG/M metagenome (GOLD analysis project Ga0208127, IMG submission 185751) | Marine microbial and viral communities from oxygen minimum zone, Eastern Pacific Ocean - ETNP201306SV45 (SPAdes) (version 2) | ecosystem: Environmental > Aquatic > Marine > Oceanic ... | reverse complement strand
TATCTCGGCGGAAATGATTCGGGATCAGGCGTTAGCCGTAAGCGGTTTGCTGAGCGACAAGATGTATGGCCCTTCGGTGAATCCGCCCCAGCCCAAGCTCGGCCTGAAAACGGCCTTTGGCGACAATACGGATTGGGAAACGAGCGAAGGCGAGGACAAGTTCCGACGAGGTGTCTATACCTCGTGGCGTCGGTCGAATCCTTATCCCTCCATGGTCACCTTCGGCGCTCCGAATCGGGAGGTTTGCATGGTGCGTCGGGAACGAACGAATACGCCGCTGCAGGCTTTGGTGACGCTTAATGATCCGGTATACGTCGAGGCGGCTCAGGCGCTGGGTCGGAGAATGGTTTCGTTCGAAGGCGGGGTTGCCGAGAAGGCGGCCTATGGGTTTCAGCTTAGCCTGATGCGTTTGCCGTCACCGGAGGAAACTGCAGCGCTCGAGCGATTGTATGGCAAATTGAAATCCCGATATGCGGGCGAACCAGAGCAAGCGATGGAAATGGCGAGCAATCCGATTGGACCGATACCCGATGACGGCGACCCGGCAGAATACGCAATTTGGACCGTCGTCGCCAACGCCTTGCTGAATCTCGACGAAATGTTCTTAAAGCGATGAACCCGATTCTTGAAAATATTCGAAACGCCACGCGGCGCCACTTTCTTAAGCAAACCTTCGCGGGCATTGGTGGACTCGCTCTTGGCTCCTTGGTTAATCCGGGGCGCGCCGCTTCGATAGTGGACCCGCTCGCTCCGAAAAAGCCTCACTTCCCAGCGAAAGCGAAACGGGTGATCTACTTGCACCTGACAGGCTCGCCGCCTAATCTGGATATGTACGACTACAAGCCCGAGTTGGTGAAGCGCGATGGACAGGATTGTCCGGACGCCTTTCTCGAAGGCAAGCGATTCGCCTTCACCTCAGGGACGCCGAAATTGCTCGGTACGAGACGCAGTTTCAAGCAATATGGAGAAGGCGGGCTTTGGATGTCGGATGCGATTCCCCATCTGCAAGGGGTTGCGGATGAATTGTGCATGATCCATTCGATGAATACGGATCAGTTCAATCATGCTCCGGCGGAGTTGTTCACCTTAACCGGTTCGCCGCGGCCCGGAAGACCGTCCTTGGGCTCGTGGGCGACCTATGGGCTCGGTTCGACGAACGAAAATCTGCCCGGCTTCATCGTTCTCATTTCGAGCGGTTCCCAGCCGAATGGGGGCAATGCCTCGTACGACAGTGGATTTCTGCCCTCGGTTTATCAAGGGGTGCAGTGTCGTTCTGGGGGCGATCCTGTGCTCTACGTATCCGATCCGAAGGGAATGGACCGCGGTACGCGTCGATTGAGTTTGGATGCGATTCAAGAGATCAACGAAATGCACGCCGACGAGTACGGTCACCCGGAAACGCGTACTAGAATTTCCCAATACGAGCTGGCTTATCGGATGCAGGTCTCGGTTCCGGAAGTGATGGATATTTCAGGCGAATCGACGAAGACCTTGGAGGACTATGGCGCGGAGCCCGGAGCTTCTAGCTTTGCCAATAATTGCTTGCTCGCTCGACGTCTAGTGGAGGAAGGCACGCGATTCGTGCAACTCTTCGATTGGGGTTGGGATTTCCACGGGACCCGAGCGGACAATGGTATCGAAGTAGGGCTTACGGATAAGTGTGCGTCGGTGGATAAACCGATTGCCGCCTTGATTAAGGACCTGAAGCAACGTGGTTTGCTGGACGAGACCCTCATTATCTGTGGCGGCGAATTTGGACGAACGCCGTTCCGTGAGGGCCGAACAGCAGGGTCGAATGTGCTCGGGCGCGATCATTATCCGGACTGCTTTACCATGTGGATGGCAGGCGGGGGCGTGAAGGGTGGTTTCAGCTATGGGGCCACGGATGAGCTAGGCTTTTCGGTGACCGAAAACAAGGTGCATATTCACGATTTCCAAGCGACGATCATGCACCTGCTAGGATTCGACCACGAGCGTTTGACCTACCGTTTCCAAGGGCGCGACTTCAGGTTGACCGATGTGCATGGATCGGTGGTGACGGATTTGTTGGTTTAGCTCCGCGAAAGTCAACCGTCCACCCACTCTTGTATCGACTAATCAATGCCAACCCGCATTCTGTTTTAATGCCTAGCGAGCAATTGAAAGAGCTGATCGCCATGCGTCGAGCGAACGCCTACCGTCCGGAGCTGACGATCGAAGAGTTGAGGTCGGGGCGCGCAGGTTGCGAACCGCGCGCGAATACAAGCGTCGAGTCAGTCGATGCGAATGGAGTGTATTGCGAGTGGGTTATCCACGGTCAGCCTGAAAGGGATCTTGTCTATGTGTTCTTCCATGGCGGGGGCTACTATCGCGGTTCAGCTCAAGAGAGCCGCTCCATTGGTTCGAGTATAAGCGCCGCCTGTGGATTTCGTTGTCTGACGGTAGACTATCGCTTGGCTCCCGAACACCCGTTTCCGGCGGCCATGGACGATGCGTATGCCGCTTATCAATGGGTTCTTGCCCAAGGAGTTTCTCCGAAATCGATTGCGCTAGGAGGCAGCTCGGCGGGAGGCGGACTGACGGCAACGTTGTTGGCCAAGTTGAAGCAGGAGGGAGACCCCTTGCCCGCAGGGGTCGTTTTGATGTCGCCTTGGACGGACTTGACTCAGAGCGCTTCAACCTTCGCGAGCAATGCGGAATCGGATCCGACTATTTCAAAGGAATACCTCGATCGGATGGCTGCTTTGTATTTGAACGGCGAGGACGGACGACATCCGCTTGCTTCCCCAGTTTTTTCCGATCTCTCTGGATTGCCTCCGATTCTGGCTCAGGTTGGCAACTCGGAGACGATGTATGGGGATTCAGTGGCTTACGTGGAGAAGGCCCAAGCGTCTGGCGTCGACGCTCGAATCGAAGCGTTCGATGACGTCCCGCATGGCTGGCACAATAGCGCCCATCTGTTCCCAGACATGCCGGAAATGGTGAAGGCCTTCGAAGGAATTGGATCGTTCGTTAATTCGCTGGGCGATTAATCCGCGACAATTGGTCAACGGTCGACCGATAGTTGTGTGGTTTCGACGAGGGGATGGTGTTTATCTAGATCTAGATACCCTCAATTCGTTCGCGTTCGGCGCTATTTGAAGCAATACTTTGGATACGCTCGCGATCGATAGCCGCTTTGCCCCATGTCAGTTGATTCCATTTCTCCATCCGAATTTACGGCCTTCGAATTGCGCCCCATAACGGGGAGTCTCGGCGCGGATATCGTAGGCTTGGATATTAAGAATGCCAATGATGATGCGATCGCTCAGGTTCGGACGGCGCTTGATCACTATCATGCTCTGGCTGTTCGAGATCAAAGCTTGGATCCGGAGGCGTTCCACAATGTTGCGAGTCGGTTTGGATCTTTCAGCGGAAACCCTATCCATACGCCGATCGATGGATTCGACGACATCGTTCGCTTCACTAGAGGGGCAGAGGACGTGGGTCCGGTTGTAGGGGAGGATTGGCACATGGACTTGGCGTGGATGGAGAATCCTCCGGCGATTACGGTTCTTTACGGCGAGGAAATCCCGCAAGTGGGAGGAGACACTTTGTTTGCCAGTCTTGCGGCGGCCTATGAGGGATTGTCGGATACGATGCGGTCGCTGATCCGTGATTTGATTGGCGTGCACTCAGGCAAGGGCGTCTATGCTTTGAATGCGGCGCAAACGGCTTTTTCCGTCGAATCAAGTGGGCAGGCGGTGGAAGAAATCGAAACGGAGCATCCTTTGATTTGTCGTCACCCGAAAACTGGCCGGAAACACCTGTTCTTGAGCCGAGCGCTTACGCGATTCGTCGGCATGACGGAGGCGGAGAGCCGTCCTCTAATCGAGTTCTTGCTATCGCACGTCCAACGATTGGAATACACCTGCCGCTTGAGGTGGTCGCCAGGGACGTTTGCTATGTGGTCGAATCAATGTCTGATGCACGCAGCGATCAATGACTATTCGGGTCAGCGGCGTGTGATGCTGAGAACGACATTAGCGGAAGATCCGCCAGTCGGGGCGTTTGTATAGACGGAAACCGCGACGTCCCGGCGTCCTATAGTCTGAATGTCGCAGACATCCAGCTACGTCGCGGGACGATTGCATCGTTCGGAATAGAGTGATTCAATTCGAACAACGGTGAACTACTTTTCGGACAGAATTCTTTGAAGCGCTGTCTCATCGATTTCGATACCGAGCCCCGGAGCCTCTGGGGTATGCATGCAGCCGTTCTCGAAACGCAGCGGTTCCCGTATGATGCAATTGCCGAGCGGGTTTTCGCCGAACCAATACTCCGAAGTAATGGTGTTGGGCATAGCGGAGGCCATGTGGGCGCTGGAGGCGAAGTGAATGGCGGACCCAATGCTGATGTGAGGCGCGAAGGCCAAGCCAAAGCCATCGGCCATCTCCGCGATTCGCTTGCACTCCGTAATGCCGCCAGCGCGACAAGTATCCGGTAAGACGACATCCAATCCGCCGGCTCGAATGAACTCGGCAGTCTCGTAGCGCGAAGTGAGCGAATCGATGGCGATGGGAATTCGTAGGGCCTTGGCGATTTCGCCATAGCCGGCGATGTCCTCGGGGGCGGTTGGCATTTCGAACCAGGCGCAATTCAACTCCTGAAGCTCGTGTCCAATCTGCATTGCTTGAGCCCGATCGTAAACGCCTGCGGCGTCGGTGTAGATGAGGAAGTCATCGCCAACGGCATCTCGCACGGCGCGAATGCTTTTCAGATCTCCCTTGATGCCTTTTCCAATGGCCATCTTTAGCCCCGTGTAGCCTTGGCGTTGAAGGTCTCGGGCGTCTTCGGCTAGCTGCTTGAAACCTTCGTCAGACGTATCGTAGCTCAGCGCTGGTAGTCCCGATGCATAAACTCGGACAGGATTGCGGAAGCTGCCGCCCAGTAATTGATAGAGCGGCTTGCCGGTCGACTTGCCGATCAAATCCCACAGGGCGATGTCGACGCCGCTAATCGCTTCCAAGTAGAAACCGGCTCGATGTCCGCGTACGCGCATGCCGGCGTACATGCGTTCCCATAAAACCACTACATCGTTCGGGTCTTCTCCAAGGACGATGTCCGCTAATAGCAAGTCGATGATCTCCTTGGTCGCTTGAGGGGCCACGGGCGCCTTGGCTTCGCCCCAACCGATAAGACCATCATCCGTAGTGATCTTTACGAGAACGGTGTCGATGGTCTTGGAATAGATGAAACGGCGGCGTAGAGGTGCGGGGTATTCGGTCGAAATCTCGGGTGAACGATGCTCGTCGCCCCAACCGCGGCTTCCCCAGTAGCTTTTCTTGTCGGTTGGCTTGGCCTGAACGGCGAACGTTTCGATGGATTGTATTTTCATGAGTCGTGTTGGGAAAGCATGAGTAGGAGAGGGCCTTGTCCCCAGGGGAAAACTCCGAAGGGACGCGAGGCATACATTTTCACTTCGCCGATGGGAGTGGCATCGCTGACTTTCTCCAGCTCGCCTTGATCATTGACGCATTGCAGAGCCGCGCTTCGGGCCTTGCGTTCCATTTCGCCATACTGCCTTTCGTCGAGCAGGCCTGCGTCGAAGCCTTCTCGCAGAGCGAAGGCAGTCATGATAGCGAGGGTCGATTCCAGATAGGTTTCGTTTTCAGTGACCACCGTATGCCATAAGCCGCTGTCGCTTTGGAGGCGTTGAAGGGCTTGGCATAAATGTTGAAGCCGCGCGTTTAATTCGGCGCGTTCAAGGCTCTTTTCGCCTGGGAGTTGTTTCAGCGTTTCGACGAGTCCCATGAGCGCCCAACCATTTCCTCTCGCCCATAACTGACCGTTGCGTCCGCAATGCGATTCGTATCCGTGCCAAAACAGACCTTCGCATTCGCCGGATTCTTCCTGCAAGGCGCGGCAATAGCCCAGGATTTCATCCAATCCTTGTTGGACGAAGGATTCGTTTCCCGTGATGGTTGCGAGCTTTAAAAGGAAGGGCGCGTCGACGTCCATGCAGTCGACCCAGATTTGCTGTCGCCATCCCGGCAGGTCGGGGCGGTGCATTCGAGCGCCGTATTCGTTCTTTGGGAACGTTGCGTTTAAGGCTGCTAGTTGGATGGCGGCTTCGATCAGCGATTGCTCGCCCGTTTCCTCGTAGAGCGAAATCAGTTCGACACCGGGCGCGATGTGTTCCTCGTTTTTCGCTCCGACCTTGCCGGAGGCATACTGACGCAGTAGTTTTCGCGTAAATTCGATATGCTCGGAGTCGACGCCGTTTCGAGCGTTTACCAGCAAACCGCGCAATGCGATTCCTTCGCCAAAGCCCCACATTCTGAAGGGCCATTGTCGCGTTCGATTGGCGACCCGGTCGATCAGCTCGGATTTTACTGGCGAGTGGATGGCGATTACTTCGTCCGGAAGGTCTCGCTCGTAATGAGCGCGAGCATCAGATCCTGGAATCCATTCGTTCCATTCTCGCGATTGTCGCGAACGATTTCTTCGATTTCCTTGCGTTCCGTGTAATTCGGCACGCGACCGGTTGCATAGGTGAGCAGCTTTTGCGATAGGCAATTGGAGAAGTAGTCGATGTTCTCGACGAGCCAGGCCTTGAAGTCGGTGACGTCGTGGATTTCCGTGCCATCGGGCAGCGTGCCGGAGGATTCGATCGGTACGTCGATCTTGGGCCAATTCTCGCGCCAGCGTCCCACGGGATCGAAGTTTTCCAGCATGAAGCCCACTGGATCGATTTTCTTGTGACAAGTGGCGCAGGCGCCATCGGCCATGTGGGCGACCAGCATCTCCTTCGGGTTGGTCGTACCGCGCGTATCGGGGGTGAGGGCAGGAACGTTTTTCGGCGGTTCTGGGGGCGGCATGCCGAGAATGTTCTCTAGCATCCATACGCCGCGCAGAACGGGCTGGGTGTCTACGCCGTTTGCAGTGGCGGTCATGATTGCGGATTGACCCATGAGACCACCGTAACGACCGCCGCGCTGCATGGGTATGCGTTCGAGTTGCAAACCGCGGATATCGACGCGATAATCGTCCTTCTTGGGCTTAGGATTCGGATCGATGTACTCGTAGATCTTCTGAGCGAATCCAATAGTCGAATACGTGAAATTCGGATCGATGAAATCGGTTAGAGGTCGGTTCTCGTTCAGCATCGCGGAAAAGAACCACTCCACTTCGGCCTTGGAAACTTCGATGTCTCCTTCGGAAAATTTGAGCTTCGGATCGGGCATGATCTCTTTCAACAGATTCGTATCCAGCCATTGACCAGTGAAACTCTGGATCATGGAATCGGTCGGTTTGCTGGGCATCAAGCGACGCGCCTGAGCTTTCAACGTTTTTGGATCAGACAGGGTTCCCGCATGGGCTAGCTCTATCAAGGTTTCGTCAGGAGGGGCTTGGGTCAGGAAATAGGAGAGTCGCGACGCGAGATCGTAGTCGTCCATCTCTCCGGGAGTGACCACGCGATAGAGAAAACGGGGTGAAATGAGAATGTTGCGAACGAGTAGATGCATCCCGTCGTTGAACGAAGCGCCCTCATCCCAATGACGTTTTGCGATGTTGACGAAGGTATCGACAGTCTTCGTATCCACGGGTCGCCGAAAGGCCTTGGGAAGGAAGGTCTCGAGCATCTGACGGGCGACTGCCTCATGGGACTGACCGGGCTGTTGTTTGCCGACAAGTTGTTCGCGGAACTCTCTGCGTTTCGTTTCTTCTGGGGTTTCCACGACTTTCAGGGGACCTTCTACGGTGAGTCCGTGGAGAGCAAGCGCGGGACCGTTTTCGAAGTAGTAGTGGCACAAGGCGTCAGCCGTCGAGTAGGTCCCGCCACCCAAGGATCGGAAACGCGTTAACAATTTTTGGGTAACGGGCGAGTCCATGGTCGCATGGCTCATGTCGAGTTCCGGATTCGCCATATTGGCAGTAACCACGTCGTATCCGTTCCGCCCGCGCAGATAGGTGAACTTGCCGGGCCCTTCGAAATTGCCGTCGGGAAAGACCGCTTTTTGCCAGGCGGCGATGAAGCGAGGATCGCGTTCGAACCAGGCTTCCATTTGGTCGGCGAGGTTGTTGAATTCGTGATCCAGTTCGGCGTTGGTCCAACGGAGGAGGAGCGTTTGCCCTTTGTAGAGATCGGCCTCGAAGGTTACGGTTTCTGGCGATTCGCTTGTGACTTCGATTTCCTTGAGCAGACGGAACGACTCGATGAAGGAACGATCGCTGGCAGTGAGCTCTCGGGCGCGGAATTCGAGTATCATGGGCTCGTCCGATACGGGACGGAACTGAGACGTGCTGACCGTAACGCGGTAGGTTCCCGACGACATAATCTCGATGCGGCTGGGCCAAGTGCAGCTACGCATGATTTGCTCCGCTCGAGATGCGAGCAGAAGGGTGTCGTTCTTAACGGTCGCCGCGGAAAAGCTGAGAACCATGTCGTTGGGCCCGGCGTGGCGCACGGTGGATTCAGGCTTCGGTTTGGCAGGAGGAAAGATCGTATCCGCAATCTGGGTAGCGACCTTTCCGTAGGCTTCCATGAGAGGAGGCGAGAGCACGAGCCCTTCGCCGACGTTGTTGAATCCGTGATATTCGCTGTCCTTGGGGAAGCCTAGCGGCAAAGTGAAATCTTCCAGGTCGAACAGCGTTCGAATCGTGGATTGGTATTCCGATTGATTGAGACGACGCGGGAGCGTGCCGCCGATTTCAGTGTGCTCTAGCAGGGATGAATCGAGCCAGGCGAGGATCGCTTCGCGTTCCGATTCGCTGGGCTGTCGCTTGTCTTCTGGCGGCATGTGACCGCCCTGCATCATGAAGTGAACGTCTTCCCAGGTTTTGCGGTTCTTGGGCTGGCTCCAATCGATAGACAGAAAGTCTAGGTTGAGGTCGCCTTTCATTTCGAATTCGTCGTGGCAATCGAGACAATAGTCTTCGAGAACCTGAAGCGCCCGATCGGGAATAGGCAGTTCGGTTTTCGCCTGTAACGAAAACGTGGATGCGATCGCTAGGCTTAGGAAATAAGGGGCGCGCATGCGACGAGATACGGAGTCGGTTATTTGCATGTTGGGGGTGGCCGCTCGGAGATCGGCCGCTACTTGGGAAAGGAACTGTGGCATCGCTTTAGCTAAAAAGCTGATTCATGTTACGCGATGCGTTGGAGAACTCATTGGTCTCCACGCCCAAGCGTTGCATCAATGTAATGTAGAGGTCGCCCAGCAGCGGCGCGTTCTCCTTCTTGGCATCGATGGCGATGTGGCTGCCATGACTGAATCCGCCTCCGGCAACGAGCGTTGGGAGATTGGAATTCGAGTGACGGCTGGCGTCGCCCATGCCGGTTCCCATCAGGACGATGGTTTCGTCGAGCAAGGATTTTCCGTTCGGGCGCTTCTTTTCCTTCAGTTGCTTGATGAAGCCGCTGAGGCAATACATGTGAGATTGCTCGATTTTGACGAGGTCCTTGATCATGGTCGGATCGTTTCCGTGATGAGACAGGCCGTGGTAGCCCGCCTTGAGGGGTTCGCCGTCGAAGGAGAATACTTGACCGAGGCCATCGATAAAGAACGACAGGACCTTGCTTGATTCGGTTTCGATCGCCAAGGCCATGAGGTCGTACATAAGCGTTTCCGCTTCCATCAGCAGATTAGGCGTAATCGGATCGGAATCGGGCAACTTGTAGTCGGTTGTGGGAATGGGGTCGTTGATAGAAGCGATTCGCTGCGTCATTCGTTTCTCGACGGAACGTAGGGAGTCGAAGTACTCGTCTAGCTTGTCCTTGTCGCGTCGCGTCGCGGATTTCTGCAAGCGTAGGGCGTCTTCCAATACATCGTCGATGGAGCTTTTGCCGCTGCGTAGCATGTATTCCATGCGCGCCTTGTCGGCTTCGGACATGAAGAGCTCTTTGTAGAAAACGCTGGGACGTTGAATCATAGGCAGGCCAATGCCTTGCTTGGTGAAGCTCATGGCCTTGCTGCCTTCGCCGGTTCCCGCGGTGAGGTGAACGGAAGGGAAACGCGACTTTTGGCCAATCGCGTCGGCCACTTGCTGGTCGAACGAATAAGCGCCGGGCGTATTGCCGCAAAGGAAATTGCTCCAGGCTCCGTGGCCATTGGGCGCCCGGTGGTCCAGTCCAGAGAATACGGTAAAGGCCTCGCGGTGATCAGCGAGTGGCTTCAGGGTTTCCGGCATGTCGTAACCGTGACCTGCTTGCTTGGGAAAAAAGGCGTTTTGGTGCAGACCCAGATAGGTGCCGATAGAAACGAGGCAGCGCGCTTTGGGCGCGGCGATGGTCGCCGATTTCGTTGCCCCGAGAACGGGCAACGACTCCAGAGCTGGTAGAGCGATCAGCGAAGCGGCCGATTTTAGAAAGTGTCGGCGTCCAATCGAGTGGACTCCGGAAAGGGCTGAATGGGGGTTCATGGCTTTGGTAGTTCGCTTTGTGTATTAACGCCAAACGATTGGAGTTTCAGGCATAACGTTAGTAGACAGTTGACTGAATGCAAGTGGGTCGATCGGTTTTCGCGGCTAGGGCTTCCTGCTCTGCTTCGATTGTACGAGCGCGTTGAGGAAGCGATTCGAAGATGATTCATCAATGGCTGGCAATCAAGCCACCGGCTCGCTTACTCTCAAGCGGCTACTTGTTCAAGGTAGCGAACATGCGGTGGATGCCCTTCAGGTTCTCTTTTGCGTAGGGGATGCCGAGGGTTCGTTCGCCTCGGCCTGCTTCGAAGACGAACCAACCGTCGTAGCCGGAGTCGCGGATGATGCGGGCGAGGCGGGGCAGGTCGGTTTCGCCTTGGCCGAAAATGGCGTATTTCGAACCGTGATGCTTGAGATGCAATTGGCATATGAGATTTTTCGGTCCCCAATTTTCAATGACGCTATAGACGTCCTCTCCGACGCGGAGTTGGTTGCCGGTATCGTAGTAGACTTTAAGGTGAGGGCTGTCGACCTCAGTTAGAACATATTCGATGGCCGGTTTGAGCGAGTTGCATTCGATCCCAAGAACGACGTTTTTTTTGGCAGCATAGCGGGTCAGTTCGCGAATGACTCCGATTGCGGCTTTCATCTCTGCGCTGCCGATATCGTTTCCGAACGCGGCTTTTCCAAAGAAAGGTATCAATAATATTGGGACATCCATCGCCACGCACGCATCGATCGATTGTTTACCAATAGCGATGGCTTGGGCTCGCGATTCGGATTCCCAGGAAGGGGTTCCATTCATGGATCCCGCGCAAAGCGAAACGATTTCGACTCCGTGAGCTTTGCTAGCCGCTAGAAAACTCTGGATGAGCTTTGGATCGGCCATCGTGAGAACTCCTTTGTCATCGAGTACGCCGGTATGGAGTTGAACCCCTGAATAACCGGCTTCCTTCGCTTGGTAGATACTCTCCAGTTTTGCTCGATTGCCCAAGGCGGTCTCCATGACGGCAATCCTGGGAGCGGCGTGTAGCGAGAGGGAGAGAAGGAGGGCGTTGAGGGTAAAGAAGACTTTGGTCATAGCGATTCGATGGTGATTGCGACTATACTCCGATTGAAGCGACTTTGGCTACAGAAGAATGCTAAGAGACTGGGATTTAGCAGGGATCCCGTGTCGCCGGAGCAGGATCTCGGCTTGGCCGAGAGCAGGTTTTTGGCAGAGTGAATGTCGATACCTGTCCCCGCTAAGCGGGGTCCTGTTCCTGCTGTAGGCAGGATCCCTGTTAAAACCTAAAACCTTTTTAAGGCCGGACGCGGACGTATTTTTTGAGTTTTCGCGGTCCGGGTTCGCCGGCGAAGATATTGCCAAACTTGTCGACCGCGACGAACTCGGCTCCATTCGTTCGCGTGTATCTAGGGTCGCCCGTTGGCAGTCGGATGAAATAGTGAACCCAGCCTTGGCTGGCCTCTCCAATCCGAATGCCCATTTCCCAGCCTGGGTTGGCTAAGTTGTCGGATTCCGAGTCTGCGACGTAGATCATGTCATTCTCATCGAAGGCTATGCCGCTTGGTTTTCCGAACTGGGTCCACTGGGCAATGAAATTGCCCTCCTGGTCGAAAATCTGGAGACGATTGTTACCGCGATCGGCTACGAAGATGCGTCCGCGTTTGTCCATCGCCAATCCGTGCAGGCTAAGAAACTCGCCCGGACCGTATCCCGTTTTGCCCCAGGATTTGATAAAGGTCCCGTCGCTCGAATATTTCATGAGGCGATTGTTGCCGTCTGTTCCATGACCGTCAGCGATGAAGATGTCACCATTGTCGGCAATGACCACATCCGCTGGCGAATTGAATTCGTATTCGCCGTCGCCGGCGACGCCTGGCAGACCCATCGTCTTTATGACCTCGCCTTCGGGACTGAATTTGAAGACTTGGTGGCCCCTTGTATCTCCTTCAGGTATCCGTCGATCGGAGACAGCTTCTGTCACCCAAACATTCCCTTCATTGTCCACGTCGATGCCGTGGGGCCAGATAAACATGCCGCCCCCGAAGCTTTGCACGACATTTCCTTCTTGGTCGAACTTCAGGATCGGGTCCAGGTCTGAGCCTAGGCACTCGTTGCCGAATCGATCCCGCGCCGTCGCGTCGCAACGAATTACGGCCCAAATGTGTTCGCCGTCGGGGTCGATGGTCACTTTGCCGACGGCTCCCATTGTTCTTCCTTCGGGCAACTTGGCCCAACTTTCCACTTCTGCGTAGGGATTCGGGTACGGCTGGGCGTTGATGGAGACGATCATTAAAATCGCCCACACCGATAGAAGAACGGGAGAGAGACGATGGTGGGTTGATTGGGGGATCCGGGTATTCGAAGTCATACGGGTAGTGGCTAAGATTCAGTCAGAAGAATGGGGTGGATTAGCGAGCATTGACTGTGGCTCTAACACGAGTGTTGTAAATATACTAGATTGAAGCCGTTTGGCTACTGGAGAATTTAAAACAATGATGTTTCAAATTATACTCGGACAAGTTTGATCGGGTAGGTTTGATTCGAGGCGAATTGGGCGCAGTAGAGGCTATCCTCGTTATCTAAAATGAGATCGTGAGGATGGATGAAGAGCGGCTCTTGATGGGCCATCTTTTGCAAGGCGCCTCGACTATCGTATTCGGGAGGCGTTCCCGCTATGTTCGACACGACTTTCAGATTTCGGTCCAAGACGGAAAGAAATCCGCGGGAGTTCCGATCGGCGGGCCAGTTGTCAGCCAAGTGGGCGATGTAGTAATGATTGTCGTGAAACTTAATGCTGCGCGGGTTGCCGCCGGGCAGAGGCGTCTTCTCTAGGATGTCGCCGTCGCGATTCATGCGCAGCAAGTATTGCTGGTCGCTCATGGCGATGAGCATTTCGTCGTTTGAGCCTGGGATGGGCAGTCCTCCATGCGGGCCCCAGTGGACGATCCCGCCCTCGGGTCCTCCATTGATTTTCTTGAATCGACCCTGGGCGTCATAGTGGATGAAATAGTCTTTGCCATAGCCATCCAATACGAGGAAACCGCCGTCATCGAAGTGCAGGGTCCATGACGGACGATAGCGTTTCTTTTCGTCGTACTGAGGCTGATCGATGGGCGGTCCCCATTCGTCGATCAGTTCGCCATCGAGGGTGGTCTTGAAGACCGCGTTGCGATCGAGGTCGGTAATGTAGAGAACGTCGCGATTGTCCTCTTCGCGTAAGACGAGACCGTGGGCTTTGGGAAAGTTCATCCCCCACTTGGAGACGAGTTTTCCCGCTCGGTCGTAAACGATGACGTTATTCTGCGTATGGTCGGTCAGCAAAACGATGTGGCCATCGCTTGTATGGGCGAGGCCATGACAATTGTTGACGGGCGTTTGCGCCGGATCGAGTTCTCCCCAACCGGGAACTTGCTCGTACTGGAAATCGCCCTGTCCGTAGCGAGCGCGACGGGAAGGCTGGGAGAGCAGGTTGGCGCAGATACCGCCTGCGAAAAGCGTTGAGCTGGACTTTAGGAAAGAGCGGCGATTGGGGGAGGGGGACATGCTAGGAACAGGTTGCATTTCAAGTGATAGCTTAGAGGCGATTGCTTGCAAGCAGAAGGGAGCTTGCGGGGCATGCCGCGATGGATGATCCGTGGAATCGCATTCAAGCGATCCGTTTGGTTTGCCTTTGCTCAAGGGAGGGAGTTATGTGTATGCGACTGTCCAAAAAAATGGGTTTTCGCTGAATCTCATATTAAGGGCTACACTTGCGAAGACCGCGTGTTATGAGACAAGTCGCTTCTGCGACCTCTGTAAGGGAAGCCCCTGCAAATTGCGTCTAAGAATTTTCTCCCTAACCCCAGACGATCTCGGATCAAAGAGCTATGATGTTTAATTCAAAAACAATTATCCTTGGATTTCTAGCCTTACCCTTTGCGCTTCTGGCGGAGGACGATTGGCCCCAGTGGCGAGGACCGGAGCGGGATGGGGTGTGGCGCGAATCCGGCATTCGGACTGAGCTCAATACGAACGAAATGGGCTGGATCGAACTCAGGTGGTCGGTCGATATAGGGGCGGGCTATTCCCAGCCTACGGTCGCGGACGAACGCGTTTACGTTACCGATCGTCTGGACGATAACGAAGAGATCGAGCGCGTGCATTGCTTCGATTTCAATACGGGCAAGGGCCTGTGGCTGCATGAGTATCCCGCTGTTTACGCGATGGGCTACGAGTCCGGGCCAAGGGCCGCTGTGTTGATCGACAAGTCCACGAGCGACCGCTCTCGCGCTTACAGTCTTGGCGGCATGGGGCACCTGCACTGCTTCGATGCGAGGACGGGCGAGGTTATTTGGAAGCGCGATCTGGCAACCGAGTATCAAATTGAAATGCCGCGATGGGGCATTGCGGCATCGCCGCTGATCGAAGGCGATCTGCTATTCCTGCAAATTGGCGGGAAGCCCGATGCTTGTGTCATTGCCCTCGATAAGCATACTGGCCAAGAACGGTGGCGGGCTATCGACGATGATGCTAGCTATGTGGCTCCGATCATGATTGATCAGGCGAACGAGCGGGTGCTGGTAGTCTACACCGCGGACGAGCTTTTTGGCCTCAACCCTGAAACGGGCAAGGCGTACTGGTCCTTTGCCATGCCTGGCAGCAAGTGGCCCATTGGGATTTCGACCCCGACACTTACTTCGTATCAAGGGAAACGATACCTGTTTACGACCAACGCCCATGTCGGATCGGCTTTGCTTCTGCTGGATGAGGACAAGCCCGAAGTCACTGTGGCTTGGCGCAAGAACGACCCCAAGACGCAGGACAACCTTCATAGCCTAATTCCCACTCCGTATATAAAAGATGGTTACATTTATGGTACACACCAGAAAGGCGAGTTGCGCTGTCTAGAGTTGCTCACCGGCACGCTTATGTGGGAATCCACGGAAGCCGTCGAGCCCGATAGATTCGCGACCCTCCATATGGTTGGCCAAGGCGATGATGGACAGCCGGTTTGGATCTTCAATGAGCACGGAGAGCTTATTATCGCCGAACTTACCCCTGAGGGCTACCAGGAACGCAGCCGAGGCAAACTCGTGAATCGCACCGCAGCGGGGATGCCGAGTCGCATAGGCGGGGTTACTTGGGCTCATCCCGCATTTGCATACAAGCACGTTATTGCAAGAAACGATAAGCAGCTTGTTTGCGCGGATCTTGGTGAGAGGTGATGTGTCAAGGGCAGCTTATTCCGTTATCGGAGCTTCTCTAGCTGCCCAACGTATCCCCTCGATGATGTGTTGCCGGCCGAAAGGAGTGTCGAGTGAGCGCACGTCGTGCCCGAGCTCCGTGTAAAAGAACCGACCATCGTTTAAGTTGTTAATCCAAGCAATTGGATGATCCTTGCCCATTGGCTTGCCTCCGCGAGTCTGAAAATACTCGCGCACTGGTTCGAAGGTAGATTCATCGACTCGGAGCAACACCTGGAATCCAGGTTTTCCAGTGACTGATACGTCGTGGTTTGTCCAGTCCGCCCAGTACATGAATGCGTCTCCATGACCCTTTACGGTGGGATGGTCTAGTGCCTCCGGATCCACCACGACGCGCGCTTCGAGGTATTCCGAGTCGCTGTTGAAATCGCAACCGGCCAGCTCATTGAACCAGGTCCACTCGGTTTGCCGCACCAACGCGGCGTGCAAGGCGACGATACCGCCACCCTTCATATACCAGTCTTCGACAGCCTTGCGCTGCTTCTCGTTGAGCAGCTTGGTGAGCTCATTACAGTTGTTCATTACCAGAACCTTGTAGCGAGGTAGAATACGTTCTAGATCCACCGGCGTTTCAGAGACGTCGACCTGCATTCCGAGTTGGTCGGAGAGACGAGCGAGCCAACCATTGACTGCAACAGTTTCCGGGTGACGGTACCAACCCGTTCCAGAAAACACTAGTACCGAACCGATATTCTGAGGGCTACGATCGAAGGTCTTCGTTTGTTGGGCATGAACAAACGGGAGGAACGCGAGGGCGAGCAGTAGGAGAGCAGTGATTGGTTTCATGGGCGACCGGGTGAAAGCGAAGACGAAAGGCTAGTTGGTCAGGTACCGGTTGAAGTAGTCCTCTCGGTTTCGATTGAGCCTATCCAAGGAATTGCGCGTTTTGGATCTCAAATCGCGCGCGACTTCGATCGTCTCGGCATTGTCGATTAGATTGCGGGTTTCGCCAGGATCGGCATTGAGATCGAAGAGCTGCTCGAAGACCGGCGGCTTGTCACTGATCATTATATCGTTTTCTTCGTAGGGATGAGGCGCCTTGTGGTAGCTAATGTACTTCCATCCGTTTTCGACATAGCCTGCCTGAATGGGCGTGTCTCGACCTGTGTAAAGATTCTCCAAATACAAACCCTTCCGCCAGGTCGAAGACCCTTCTGCGCTTTGAACTAAGGGTCTCAAACTGGACCCACTCATGAATTCGGCTTTGTCGGCTCCCGCATAGTCGAGAATGGTGGTTGCGATATCGAGGCTGGAAACCAACTCGTCGCGAACTATACCCTTGGTCGTTTTAGGGGACGAAGGATCGAAGATGAAGCAGGGGAATTTGCAACTCAGGTCATAGACGAGACCTTTCCCGCCCATTCCGTATTCGCCCATTAGCAATCCGTGATCGCTGGCGAAAATAACAACGGTCTTTTTATCGAGTTCGAGTCTTTCCAAAGCCGATATGACGCGTTGCGTCATTCGATCGATCTCGGTAACCATCTGATAGTAACGGTAATGGTGCTCCCGCGACATCGGCTCCGTGTAGTTGTAATTGTAAGTCGTGTTGCGTCCCTTGTCTTGGTCCATTACCGAACGTGGGATGTGATCGTAGGGGTCGATGCCTTGTTCGAATGGAATGGGAAAAGAGATGTCGCGGTACATTCCCCCGTAAATCGGATGATCCTTTAACTGAGGATTCAAGTGAGCGGGTTCGTCGAGAATCGCGTGCATTCGCTTCACTTTGGAGCCGTGGGGCGTTGCCAAGCAAACCGATAGAAAGAAGGGGTCGTCATTGGCGGAATTCAAGAACTCGATAGCCTTATCGGTGTAGTAAGCGTTGGTGGTGACCTCGCGGCCCTCCTTGTCCTGGAAAAAGAAGGGACCGTGACCGTGGTGTCCTTCAACGGAGTCGAACAGCGTCTCGAATTGCAGATCCTTCTCGTTGGTAATGTGCCACTTTCCGACGAATCCTGTTTTGTAGTTCGCTTTCCGCAACAGCTCGGGGAAACTATCCTCCCACTGCGCTGCGTTCATTTGAGCCGGGGAACTGAATCCGTGACGATTGACGCGTTCGTGACAGCCTAAATAAATGGCAGCGCGACTCGGTTTGCAGCTCGGCTCCGCAATATAGGCGTTGCGGAAGCGGACGCTTTTAGAAAGCAGTCGATCTACATTGGGCGTCTTTACCCAGGGATGACCCATTCCAGAAAAGGAATTATCCCGCTGATCGTCAGTGAGAATTAAAACGATGTTGGGACGATCGGTTGCGTGAGCCCAGATAGATGAAACTAAGAGAATTAGTGTCAGTTTGAGCTTCATCTAAACTCAGTCGAATCGCTTTTCGATCTTGGCGAGGAGGTCCTTGACGACTTCGGGTTGCTCGTCGGCGACGTTGCGGGTTTCGCCTTCGAGGGTGCGGTGATCGTAGAGTTCGATGTAGCCGTCTTCGTGGGCGATCATGCGGTGCGTTTCGGTGCGAATGGTGTTGCCGTATCCTCTGCTGAAGTAGCCGTAGGCGTTATGTCCGGGAGCGTCTGGAGCATCGAGTATTGGCTTGAGGGATACGCCGTCGGCGAACTTGGCTTTGGGCAGTCCCGCAAGTTCGACGAGGGTGGGAAAGACATCGATGGTCTCGACCATGGAATGAGTGAGCTTGCCGGGATTCTTTTGTCCGGGATAGCTAATGATGAGGGGGGAACGCAAAGCCTCTTCGAAGAGAGCGTGCTTGCCCCAGATGGAATGTTCGCCGAGGTGCCATCCGTGGTCGCCCCAGAGAACGACGATGGTGTTGTCGCGAATCCCGAGTGTATCCAATCGATCGAGAACGCGACCGACTTGGGCATCGGCGTAGCTGACGCAAGCGGCGTAGTGTTTGCGAACTTGGATGGAGTAGTCGGCATTGGTGTTGGGATCCATGCCGTCGCGCTTGTATTTGTAGAATTCGCCGGACTTGTGCCACGTCGTGCGCCCTTTGGGCTTATTGGGGTGAGGGGTGACGGGCAGTTCGGCGTCAGCGTAGAGATCCAAGTATTTCTTGGGAGCGCCGAAGGGTAAGTGCGGACGCAGGATGCCGAAGGCGAGAAAGAAGGGTTTGTCGTTTTCCTTTTTCGCGAGGGAGTCGAGTTGCTCGAGGGCTTGGTCGGTGCTGATACCATCAGGATAGAGGCTGTCGGGCCCCTTGTAAGCTTGAAGCAAGTCCATCTGGGTGGCGTCGCCGCGAATTTCGCCATTGGCCTGTCCGTGCATCCAACCGCGCGGGTGCTGCCAGGCGCCGGCGTTTAGGAGGTGACGATCCCAGGAATTCGGCATTTCGGGGATGGCTTCGTCGTCCCAATCCGGACCGCCGCGACCGCCGGGGTGGTGGGATACCTTGCCCACGGAAACGGTGGTATAGCCGTTTTGGCGGAACCAGGCGGGCATGGAAGGGGGAAAGGCATTAGGATCCTCGGCGAGCTTCTCGGCTCGTTGGAAGAGGGCGGCGTTGCTCGACGGTCCGTAGGTGCCGGTCAGTAGGGCAAAGCGGGAAGCGCCACAGGTGGGCGCTTGAACGTAGTGCTTGTAGAAGGTTCGGCCCTGGGAGGCGAGTTTGTCGATGTTGGGCGAGTGGATGTAGTCGACGCCGTAGCAGTTCAGCTCGGGACGTAGGTCGTCTATGCAAATGAGCAGGACGTTGGGTTTAGCGTCGATGGGGAGAGAGAAGGACAATAAGAGAGAAAAGAGGACGAGTAGCTTGTTTAGGGTCATTGGGATCTTTTTGGGCGCGTTGTTGGGAAAGGGCAAGAATTGGATTGGGATATGGATGGGGGAATTAACAGGGATCCCGTCGCTTCGCTTTGGGAGCAGGATCTCGGCGTTGCCGAGAGCAGGTTTCGTTTCGTCGGGTATATTCACCTGCTGCCGCTTGCGGCATCCTGCTGATGAGAAGCATCATCCCTGTTTGAAATCCTGGGTGCGGCGCTGCGGGACGCAGCTGCCCTACCTCATACCTATTCGATCACTCCGTTTTCACGGAAGGTCTTTGTCGGGAACGCGAGCATGCGCGGACCCGCTTCGGGCAGGTCGAATTTCAGTCCGTGGCCGGCGCCCCGGGCGATGACGAGTTCGTTATCGATGCCAAGCTCGTTGAGGAAGACGTGGTACAGAAGGTTGCTCTTGTAGTTGGCGTCCTGATCGCCGATGGCGATCATGAGCTTGATCTTCGGGTTGTTCGGATTGGCGGCGTAGGCCTTGGCGAGGTCCCAGGTATTGTACTTGGGATGATCCATGGTGATGAACTTGCCTTCGACGCCGTTGTTTTGGCTGATCTTGAACTCGCCTTGATGACCCGCCGCCAATGAAAGGGCAGCGCTGAAGAGATCGGGATGCTTGAGCAGGTAGCGCGTGACGCCGCGACCGCCTTGGGAACCGCCTTGCAGGAAGCGTCCTTTGCGATCCGCGATGGTCCGGTAGGTCGCGTCCATATGTTGAACGAGCTCGAGGAAAGCGGTGGCGCCGTTGTAGCCTTGCCAATTGTAGTGGCTGACGCGACCGCCATTGACGAAGACGATGAAGGTGTCGGGGCGAAGGCCTTCCTTGATGGATTTAAGGAGGAGAGGGAAAACCTGGACGTTCTTGCCTTCGTTCCCGGGACGCCCTCCGTGCAGGTGATAGACGACCGGATAGCTTTTGTTGGCGTTCTTCGGATCGTTGTATCCTCTAGGCGTATACAGAAAATAGCCGACTTCGGCATCGTTGGATTTGGAGTGGTAGGATCGATGCTTGAGATCCGGGTGAGCCTTGCGATTCGCGGGCAGCTCGTTCTTCCAATGGAATTCGAGCAAGTGCTTGTCGTTGTTGCCTGCGCTGGGCAGATCGAATTCTATGCCCGCTTGGAGGGGAAGGGCGGGACAAGTTAAGAGGATGAAGGCGAGTAGTTTCAGAAGTTTCATAAATTGTATGGGTACAGATATAACGATACTCTGCTGGTGATTGGACGCGGCAATTGAGTTTATTGAACAGGGATCCCTCCGCGATGCTACGGGAGCAGGATCTCGGATTGGCCGAGAGCAGATTTTTGGCAGAGTGCATGTCGAATCCTGTCCCCGCTAAGCGGGGCCTTGCTGATGCGAAGCGGCATCCCGGTTTGGCATCGAATTCGCGGCGCTGCGGGGACGCAGCTGCCCTACCTTGGCATCTGCTATTTTTTCTGTCGCGCGTTGTAGGCGTCGTTCATGGCCTTCTGGCCATTGAAGGTGGGGTGGGGCTCGGCGTTGTGGGCGGGAAGCCAGGTGGCGAGTTCTCGCTTGATCGAGTGGTGGCGCTGCTTGTCGGCGAGATTGTGAAAATTCTCGGGATCCTTGATTTGATCGTAGAGCTCTTCCGAGCCGTCGGCGTAGCGGATATAGCGCCATTTGTCCGATCGGATTGCGTGGTTGTTGAAATCTTGCGTGCAGACGACGGCTCGGCCGGTTTTCGTATTGGGATTTTGGAGCAAGGGAACCAGGCTGGCGCCGTCTAGGCGAGTTGCCAGAGGAATGCCGCACAGCTCATTCAAGGTGGGGAATATGTCAAGCAGGCTGACCGGTTCGGAGCAGTTTAGTCCTCTTTGAAAATCGCCCGGGGCCGACACGATTAGGGGAACGCGGGTCGTTTGCTCCCAGAGGGCGAATTTTTCCCAATGTCTCTTTTGACCCAGGTGGTAACCGTGATCCGTCCAGAGAACGACAATGGTATTGTCCGCCATGGGGCCTGCTTCAAGAGCGGCGAGCAAACGGCCAACCATATCGCCGGTGAAGCTGACCGAGGCATTGTAGCCCTGGACTGCCTCGCGCCATTTTCCGTTTTCCTCCATCCAATCATGCCAACCCTGCTTGCGCATGGCCTTTCCGGCTTCGGGCACGTCAGCGAGATCGTTCTTAATCACCTTCGGAAGCTCGACGCTCTCGATTGGGTTGCGATCGAAGTATTTTTCAGGTGTCCACCAAGGGATGTGGGGGCGATAGATTCCGACTGCGAGGAAGAGCGGCTTGTCGTGCTTGCGAGCGAGATGATTCTCGGCCCAAGCGACGACTTTCGCGTCGGCCATTTCGTCGGTTTCGATGTCGAGCGCGGCCCAGTCCATATAACCGCGGTATTGTTTGGCGCTGCCGTTCATGGGGATTCGCGGAGGCTCTACCTCGTCCGGCAGTTGCTGGTTCTTGGAAGGATAATATTCGTCCCAGGGTTTCGCGTCGAGGTAGCCCTCGTGCATGCCGTTCGATAAAGAGGCCGCGTGATAGAGCTTGCCGCCGCCTAGCGTTCGATAGCCATGGTCGCGAAAGTGTTGCGGCAAAGTGGCTCGACCTTGAACGACTTGATTGGCCCGCCAGTCATTAGAGTTTAAATACACGCCCGTAGTTGCGGGAGCCAGACCTGTCATAACGCTTGCTCGCGAAGGATTGCAGGCCGGGGCGGCGCAGTGAGCATTGGTGAAGCGAACGCCCATTTCCGCTAGCTTGGTCATGTTGGGCGTGTGCACGGTCGATTCTCCGTTGAAACCCTCGGGACAGGTATTCAGATCATCGATCGCGATGAAGAGAACATTGGGTTTTTCGGACTGACAGAAAGAGAGAGGGAGGGGCGATGCGAAAGCGAGTAAAAGAGAGATGTAGAGTGAGCGATTGAAGAGGGCTTTTGTCATAATATAACCTAATTCGTGGATCGGGTTGTATTCATAAGATCGCGAAATTTCGAAAGTAGCTCTGGCGAGCGGCCCGCTAAATTGTTTCGTTGCAGAAGATCCTCTTCGATTCGATAAAGCTCTTCGATTAGGATTTTCTGGGAATTGAAATCGACCCACTGCGTGTAGCGGAAGCCATCTGTACGGATGGAGTAGCCCATCTGCTGGATGGGGCCTTTAGTCTGCCACGGGCGGCTGACCTGAGTCAGCGCGGCTTCACGAAAGCCGATATTCGGATTTTCCAAAACGGCGGCAAAGCTTCTGCCGTCGATG
>Ga0208127_1000380_pt1 | contig 22704 bp, 21 predicted proteins | sample ETNtaG_6_FD_185751 | JGI IMG/M metagenome (GOLD analysis project Ga0208127, IMG submission 185751) | Marine microbial and viral communities from oxygen minimum zone, Eastern Pacific Ocean - ETNP201306SV45 (SPAdes) (version 2) | ecosystem: Environmental > Aquatic > Marine > Oceanic ... | reverse complement strand
GGCTTCGAAAGTGAGATTTTCTCTATGTTCCGACACCCAGATTTGATGTCGGATACTCACTACGTTGATCGCCTTCCTCGAGATGCAGACGTTGTGATTTATCAGTTCTCAATCGGGAGCCCAGTCGCTGAACGTTGGGCTCAACATCCCGCTATCAAGATAATGAACTACCACAACATCACCCCTATCTCGCTAGTTGGCAAATGGGATGGTTTGTTAGCTGCGGAGGTTCAGCTTGGCCGTGACCAAATGGCGAGGTACGCAAAGCATTGTCGTCACGCTATCTGTGATTCGGACTTCAACAAATCAGAGCTCGACGAACTCGGATATACGTCTACCGAGACAATCCCGGTGATGTTTGATGTGACCAATGCCACACCTGATTCATCTGTACTCGCCAAGTTAGAACGCAAACGGCGGGGAACTCAGGTCCTATTCGTCGGCAGGGTCGCTCCCAACAAAGCCCACCATGACCTCGTGGCGGCAGTCAGAACTCTTAGAGAACTGCATGATGATGAGGCTCATCTTCATTTTGTTGGCACAGATGGTCCACCTGGTTATCGCAAGGTTGTAGAGACCATTGTTACGCATGCTGGTATGCGTGATCACGTAACTTTCCATGGGTCCGTCTCACAGGAGGAGCTCGTTGCTCACTACCTAAGTGCAGATGTCTTTTGTTGTTTGAGTGATCACGAGGGATTTTGCGTCCCTGTGATTGAAGCTATGCATCATGGTCTACCCGTGGTGGCGTTTGATTGCACTGCTGTTGGAGAGACAGTTGGCGACGGAGGTTTACTTCTGAAAGACAAGAACCCTCTGATCGTCGCAAGTGCTTTGCACAGAGTTGGCTCTGATTCGCGTCTAGCGCAGCGTCTGCGTGTAGCTGGACGCCATAGAGCAGATTCTTTCGAACGGAGCATCACTCGGAACCGCTTCAGCCAGTATTTTTCGACTCTTGTAGGGTCGCTATGAGGTGGAAAGCTATTCACCAATTCGTTCCTAGCTTCGCTCGCGGCGACGCTATTGGTAATCATGTCGCCTTCATTAGGGATCATCTGCAATCCAAGGGTTGCGATTCCGAAATTTTTGTTGGCACCGCCATTAAAGACACCTCGGCCGAAACACTCGATCTTGAAGAGGTCGATCGCTACGTGCGATCCGCTGCAGACACCTTGTTGCTATATCACGTTGCTCAAGCTTCACCTTGTGTTCCGGTTCTATTAAAGCGCCCTGAAGCTCTCGCACTGGTGTTTCACAATTTCACACCTCCCGAAATTTTGCTTCGATGGGATCCATCAGTGGCTTTCGAACTGCTGAAGGCGCAAGATCAACTTGCAGATTTGGTCGAGAAATCGATCTTTGCCATATGTGACAGCGAGTTCAACGCTCAGACGCTAAGTCAATTCGGTGATATCGATAGTTTCGTCATACCAATTCCAGTCGATGCCCCTGCAAGTTTTGAGAGGACGAACCTAGCAGCGCCAACGGTTCTATTTGTAGGCCGTATCGCTCCTAACAAAGGGATTCACGATCTTATTACCGCGTTAGCTGTTCTCAAAAAGCGGTTACCTGAGGTCAAACTGCGAATAGTGGGAACCTCTACCACCGATCGCTATGACGAGGCTATTGAGGGCTTGATTGAAAGTCTCGGTCTCTCCGATGCCATAACTTTGACGGGCTGGGTCGATGAAGAACAACTCGAAAGAGAGTACGGACGAGCATCCGTCTTTTGTACCTTGAGTGAGCACGAGGGTTTCGGAGTTCCGCTAGTCGAGGCCATGGTGCGTGGAGTTCCATTGGTTGCCTACGCAAACACGGCGATTGGTCATACCGTTGGCGATGCCGGTCTCCTGCTGGCATCGAAGCGGCCAGAAGTAGTGGCAGCCGCCCTAGAGAGAGTTCTCACCGATGAACTTTTGGCTAAACGATTGTGTAGCAGTGGACATCGTCGCAGTTCAATGTTCTCGTCCGACACGGTAGCTGATGCACTAGATCAAGAGCTTTTTGGGAACCCGTCTTCATGAAGATCGATTTCGTAATCCCTCGGTATGGGCCGGTGGGCGGTGCAGAAAACGCCGTTGGTGCTCTAGCTAGACGGGTAGCTGAGATATCAGGATGGGAGGTTTGTTTACACGCCACTTGTGCAACATCTTCAACTTCTTGGGCCAACGAGCACCCACCGGGCGTGGAACACGACGGCTCGCTGAGAGTAATCCGGTACTTAGTCGATTCAGGCAGAACTAATAGTTGGTCATCGCTTGATTATCGAGTTCAATCCGGTACCGCGAGTGTGGACCCTGCAATACAGGATGAGTTTTTCTTTCATCAGGGGCCAGTTAGCAATGACCTAGCTAATGCTGTTCAAGCTTCTGACGCAGATCTTGTCTTTTTTGCTCCCTATTTGTTTTGGCCGACAATGGCAATCGCTCCCTCGGTATCTGAGAGGGCAGTAATTGTCCCGGCTGCTCACGATGAACCATTCTTGAGACTTTCACGAGTCAGAGATGTCCTGCAAAAAAGTCGCGGTCTTGTTTACGGATCTCGAGCGGAACAGGGCCTGTTGCAGCGAACCCATCCGGTCGGCCATCTCCCAAGCACAGTACTGGGATGGGGAATTGAACCTCCATCTGCTAGCGATCCGGAAGTGCTCCCGAAGCTTGGTCTCGAGAACCGACCGTATGTGATCTGCGTTGGAAGGATCGAACACGCAAAGGGCGCCTTGGGGTTAATTGATTTTTGGCGGACCCTCAAATCTCGCTCTGCAACCGATCACCGGCTTGTTCTTATGGGAAGCCCCGGTATTGAAATAGGTAGTGACGACGATGTACTTGTAGCTTCAGAAGTTAGCGACCAGGCGAAATGGTCGTTATTGCGGAACGCAGATTTTTTGATCAGCCCTTCAGCTCTGGAGTCCTTTTCTCTGGTGTTATTCGAAGCTTGGGCAGCTGGCATACCCGTTCTGGTAAACGCGAACTGCGAGACCACTAGAAGCCACGTAGCTGAAGCTGAGGGGGGATTGTGGTATCGCAACTATCCGGAGTTCGAGGTTGCTGTTGAACGCTTAACTGCCAATGGGGCGATTCGAGACCGTATGGCAACGAAAGGCAAGCGGTACACCGAAGCAAACTATGGCTGGGACAAGCTGATTAGCCGGTTTATGGAGTTTTGCGAACATGTTGCCTAAAGAACAAAAGTTTCTTTGGCTAGGGCAACGGCAGGATTAGGCTCCCAGATTGTGTCTGAAGGTCATCGAATTACAGTCATAGCTGGCGGTGTTGGTGCAGCCAAATTTTTGCGAGGTCTCTTAGCAGTTTTCCCCAACCAATTGGTTACTGCGGTAGTCAACGTAGCCGATGATTTTCGCCTTCATGGCCTTGCTATCAGTCCGGACCTGGATACGGTCACGTACACACTGAGCGGGCTAGTGAACCCCGATACAGGCTGGGGTCGGGTTGATGAAAGCTGGCGAGTGAAGAACGAATTAGAGAAGCTAGGCGGACAGACCTGGTTCAACTTAGGCGATCTGGACTTAGCCTTTCATCTCTATCGGACTCAGCGTTTGGCTGAAGGGGCGTCTTTAACTGATGTGACGTTTGAGCTGTGTAACAGACTAGGAATTACTGCCCAGATTTTGCCAGCAAGTAATGATGAGATCCGCACTCGACTAAAAGTTCAGGATCAAGGTTGGATTGAATTTCAAGATTATTTCGTTGCACAACAACACGACGTCGTTATTGAGGATCTGCGATTTGAAGGGATAGAGGCTGCGAGTCCTGGCCCCGAGGTCATTTCTTCGCTCGAGAACTCGGATGCAATAGTGATCGCTCCATCAAATCCATTCGTATCTGTCAAACCAGTCCTAGAAATACCCGGAGTAGTCGATGTACTTCGGGAAAGACGCAGCAATGTAGTAGCTATCTCTCCAATCGTTGGTGGTGCAGCGCTCAAAGGGCCAGCTTCTCGGATGCTTGAGGAACTCGGATTCGAACGTAATTCCGTCGGCGTGGCATCGATCTACAGAGATTTCGCCGGAACTTTGATCATTGACCAAAAAGACTCTGAGCTAGCATCTCGAATTCGGTCAGAGGGTGTGCGAACCCTAGTCACTAACACGATTATGGATACCCCTGATAGAGCTGCTGCTCTCGCTCAGGAAGTGCTTAGAGAAAGTTCGTTGTTCGGAGAGGAACAGTAGTGACGCTGACAATTCATCCAGTCAATGGAATTCCCGAAGTGACTAAGGGCATGGATCTGGGGGCTCTGATCGGTGACAGCTGTTCTGCCAGCGAGTTCGGTTTAGCTGATGGGGACGTATTGGTAGTTACTCAGAAGATTGTTTCCAAGGCTGAGGGCGCGATGGTTGAGATTGATCAGACAGACCCGCTGTCGCACAAGCCAATCGTGGAACGCGAGGCCGTTCGGATACTCCGCCGCCGAGGGGAGTTGATCATTACTGAAACTAAACATGGTTTCGTTTGTGCAAATGCTGGGATTGATTTGTCAAACGTTGCTCGAGGCCAGGCAGCACTTCTTCCCGAAGATAGCGATAGATCAGCCCGCAGAATCGTGGAGCGTATCCGTCACATCTGCGGAGTTGAGGTTGGTGTGATCATTTCAGATACTTTTGGGCGGCCTTGGCGTAGAGGTGTTACCGATGTAGCAATTGGCTGTGCAGGCGTTGCGGCGGTAGTTGACCTTCGCGGCACAGAGGACTCCCTTGGCAGGGAGTTAATGGTCACTGAAGTGTGTGTAGCCGACGAACTCGCTGCCGCAGCAGATCTTGTCTGTGGCAAAGCGGAAGGGGTTCCAGTGGCTTTAATTCGCGGTGTGAACAGCGACTGGCTGAGGAGCAGCTCGATCCGGGAGGAAGTGATTCGAAATCCTTCTGAGGACCTATTCCGTTAATTGGGATGCCGGCCAAGTTTGATTAACCATTTGAGTTCCAGCTTCGATTCGCTCACCGCGCCCAATTACCGAACCCTCTATTCTTGCTCCCTCGCCTACACGTACGCCATCAGATAAGACTGAGTCGATAATCGTGGCTCCTTTACCTACGTGACAGTCGCTGAACAAAACTGATCGCCTGACTACAGCTTCGTCGTCAATGTTGCTTCCGGTTCCAATGACCGAATCCTCTACCTGGCCTGTTGGATTGACTGCAGGTATCGGAATTTCGGGTTTGTTCTGTCGTCGGCCCTGAAGAACGTCAAGATTGGCTTCCAAAAATTGTTCAGGTGTACCTGTATCGAGCCAATACGTATCCGCTTCCATCGCATAGAGGGTTCCGGCTTGGGCAATCTCAGGAAAGATCTCTCTTTCGATGGAAACCGGTCTGGCCTCAGGAATTCGATCTATCACCGAAGGATTCAGGACGTAGGTCCCTGCGTTGATCGTGTTGGAGGGGGAGGTATCTGCTGGCGGCTTTTCGATAAACTCACGAACTTGGCCGTTCTCGTTGGTTGTCACAACTCCAAATCGCGAAGGGTCGGCAACCACTTGCAATGCGATCGTTGCTTCGGCGACGCGCTGGCGATGAAACTCGACTAAGGCACCAATATCAAGGTCTGTCAATACGTCCCCGTTGAGCACCAAGAATGGTTCCTGTAGATGCATCTCTGTAGCGGCAAAACGGATGGCTCCGGCTGTCCCTCGAGCTTCCGGTTCGACTGCCACCTTGTATGGAAGTCCTGATATTCGGCCATCTGGATAGGCAGCTAAAAAAGCGTCAGGACGGTAGCCAAGTGCCAGACCCACCTCCTGAATTCCATGATCTTCAAGGTGCCTTACGACCCACTCGATCATGGGAACTCCACATATGGGCAGCATCTGCTTTGGAGTGTGTTCGGTAAGTGGCCGGAGTCGAGTTCCGAAGCCCCCGACCAACACTAAAGCGAACATTGCAAATCAATCGTCTACAGGTTCGCTCGACTCTGGTGCCTCATTAGCCGGTTCATCTGTTTCGAAAGGCTCTTCTGTTTGCGGCAGAATCGGGCCTGTTTCGCCACCGTTATCTTGGCCAAGTGGCTGTTGCTCTTCTGAGAGGTTCAGATATTCGCGCAAGTAGCTGTCATCGGGTCGCGGTATTTCCGAATTGTCTAAGTTTTCTGGAACTACAGCAAACATCACTAACTGCCCATCTTCGTTGAGACGGACATCTCGCAGATCTTCTGTAAATACAACTGGCTTTTCTGCCGTGAGCTGGTTCCATTTCAGCACTCGAAGCTCAGCCGGCTCCTCTCCGCATAGAAAATCTTTTTCGGAGAGAACTGAACCATTCGGTAACTCGAAGGTTTCGTCGTCAAATGCAGTTTGATTCTCATTGAAGAAGGCGCCCAAGGTGGCGTATTGGCCGGTAACGGTACTTACGAACGGGTGAATATGGATCAGGCCATCACCATGGGTGTGTATGCCAGTCCTATCGTCTTCTGAGTCATTGGCGAAAACAGTCGGATCGATTTCATCGCATACGAATATGTTGTATGCGGTATGCCAGTGATCTTCTAAACCTGGATCTCCAGCAGGAGCCAAATCGGAGCGCTGGTCCCGGGCCACCACTATCAAAACCACCCCGAGGAGAGCTACGAGCATCATTGCTGCTGGAAAGAGAATTTTGCGTTCTGATCCAGCGCCTTTGCCACCTGCACCGGTGCTCGCGGCTTTAGCCACCTTTTTTGCTGCTGCTGATCTAGCCATACCGTCCGTCAAGTTATCGTTTATATGGCCCGGTTACGCGCCACGAGGACGCTTCCTTTATCGTTGAAGCTCCAGAAATAAGTCGTAATAGCTTTCGGCTACCGCTGCAGGGGATAGCCATTCTTCGGCGAAACGGCGAGCTTCGAGCCCTGCGGCTGCCCGCCCATGGGGGTCATCGACGAGTGCGGAGAGTGTTGCAATGAATTCTTCTGTGTTCCCTGCGGTGGCTGTTCTGCCTGCTCCAGAGCGAGTCACCACAAGATCTATTTCACTTCCCGGATCGACGCTAGCTAGTACTGGTCGGCCCGCAGCAAGGATGGAGTACAGCTTTGATGGCACGCTTATCGAGCTCAAACCCTTTTGAAGTGGGATTAGATGGATGTCTCCCGCAGCTAGAACTTCGTTGAGTCGCTCGGGAGGTTGATAGTCCATAAAAGTGACATTGGGGAGGTCTTCTGCTTCTTGTTCAAAAAGAGCTCTTCGTGATCCATTGCCGTTGATTACGAAGACGATGTCGTCGCGATCAGCCATGTGGCGCGCTGCTTCAAGCACTATTTCTAGAGGCTGGGAGAAGCCGACGTTTCCGGCATACATAACGATGGTCTCATCAGTAAGTCCCAGTTCGCGACGGTAGGCGTTATCTCGGTTTCCGGGCTGAATGCGTTCGGTATCGACGAAGTTAGGGATAACGCGGAGCTTCGACTCGCTGTCGGTTCTTGTAGCTAATCTGTTTCGAAGATCGTCCGATAGGACAGTGACCGCGTCTGCTTTGGCGTAGCTCATGATTTCCATGCGCTTCAAAAGTCCGATGAGACGCTCATCTGTCAATGTTCCGGTTTCTATGGCTGCATCGGGGTGCACATCCTGAATATTTAAAACAAGTGGGGCTCTGTGTCTTTTGGCTGCTATCCATCCAGCGAGCGCCAGTGTGAGTGGTGGGCTCATTGCAAGAACTGCGTGGCTTCGCCTGGAGAAGAGACTCACTAGGGAGGCGACGCAACTGAACGCACTGAAGGCAATTGCTCGCGCTAATAAATTGGTTCGGTTCTTTGATGCAAATGGGTGAATTCTGGTGATCTTGCCCCACGGGGTCTTTTCGCTAGAGATAAGTCGCGCCGTCCATTCCGCCTCCACTGTGTGGTTCCGGTACCAAGGCAGAGAAGTGACCACATGGATCCGATGGCCCATTTTGTCGAACTCTCGAACGATTTGGGTAATCACTTCTCCGGTTGGGGCTGTGTCGGGAGCAAAGTGGGGGCAGATGATTGTTATTTTCATTGCCTCACCTCCTCATCTGCCTAGTAGTTCTTCGTAAGCCGCTACTTGAGCTTCTGCGCTTCGTTGGTATGAGAAGTCGGCGGCTCTTCTACGTCCTGCATCTACCCATAGCTGGCGCTGACCGGGTTCTGCTAGCAGCCCAATTGCATCACGCCACTGGTCAAAGTCCATTGGCAGAGTGATTCCGCCGGCTCCTACGGTTTCTGGTAGGGCTCCGCATTGACTTGTTATCACTGGGCACCCTCTGAGCATGGCTTCTATTATTGGTTGACCAAATCCCTCGTATTGTGATGGAAAGACCGTGCAGAGGGCCTGTCGATAGAGCGAATCGAGTCGTTGGTGTTCTACGTGACCTAGATGAGTAATTCGGTCACGCGCTGATGATCGTCGGATGGCTTGCATGACATCTTTATGGGCTGGGCCCTTTGCTCCGGTCAGGATCAGTTCGAGATCTGCGATCTGTTCCATGAGGGTGATGAGGAATTTGTGAGACTTGTGCGGCCAAGTGACCGCCGGATATAGAAGAAATGGTCTTGCATCAATTGGCTGGGTCTGTTGTGCAGTTGGAGAGTGGAAAGCTGGCGGGATGATGTGACATTTTTCTTTGGGGTATCCGAAATGATTTTCTAGCGACTGCGCGCAAAATTCGCTTATCACGCAGACGGTTTCTGCTTGTTGGAGCGTCCTCTGAATAGCGGTATCCAGGTAGCGGCGTTTAGCGAGCGAGAAATACTGAGGGTATGTTCGATATTGGACGTCGTAGATCGTGACAACTATTTTGGAGCTGTTGTCGCGTTGTGGAATGGTGCCGCCTAGGTGGTGGGTGACTTGCTGACTATTCACTTGGCTGAATAGTCGATTTTCTTTCAAGATTCGGCCGATTCGTCCTGGTGGGTGCTGGTGTCGAGTAATTTCAAACGCTTCGCGGAGAAATTGGTGGGCCTCATAGGTAGCTGGAGTTAAGGCCACCTTAATTGGTGGTGCCTTGGCGCTTTGGCTGATTGCTTCGAGGAGCTGCACTGAATAGGTTTCGGATCCTCCTACTTGTCCTGGCCGCAACCACAGCATGTTGACGACTACGGAGCTCATATTAATTTCCGATATACGTTGACTGTTGCTGTCGCTGCTTTGTCCCATCGAAACATTTTGCTGCGTTCGTATCCGGCGTCAGCTACTTGTTGAGCTGCTGTTTGGTCGCTGAGAAGGGTTTGCAGGGCTTCAGCGATTTCTTTCGCTGAGTGTGGGTCAACGGTAACCGCTGCATCTCCCGCTACTTCTTCAGTGGAGGTTCCTTTGGAGGTGACCACCGCAGTTCCGTATGACATTGCTTCAAGAACTGGAAGCCCAAATCCTTCCAAAAGGCTCGGATAGCAGAATACCGTTGCCTCGGTATACAGCGCCGCAAGCTCGGTCATTGTGACTTCACCCGTCACGGTAATACGTGTCTTAAGGCTGTTATCTACCGATTCCAGCAACGTTTCAGGAGTTAACCCCCATCCGGTTGGGCCTGCCAGCACTAATTGAGCATCAGTATGAGGGGCTATCTCGAGGAAGGCTTCGATCAAGGTCGGGATGTTTTTTCTGGGTTCTAGGGTGCCTGCGGCAAGAATATAGTCGCCAATTATTCCGAATCGCTCACGTGTTCGAAGTGCTATTTCCTTGGTAACCAACTGGGGGTCATGGCCGAGTGGGACTAGGTGGAGACGTTCGACGTCTAGTCCCGCTGCTAGTAGATCAGCGGAGGTAGCTGCAGATGGGCACAGGACAGCGTCTGCTCGTTCCAGAACTCGCTTCCATGAGCGTTCGAAGAGCCTTCGAGCTCGTTGCGGAAAGCGGTCGGGAAATCGACGAAATGCGAGATCGTGCACACTCACGACAAGCGGTTTGTCGCTCGCTGGTGGGGGGATAATGGTGGTTGAGTGCACTAGGTCATGTCGACTGACATTCAACCGAGGGAAGGGAGTGCGTGACCAAGCTTCATAAAGCAAGGGTCTCGGCAAAAGGAGCTTCTGCACGTCTATCGATGGACGGAAGTCAGATGGTGGTTGCCTTTGATGCAGTGCTGCTACTCCCTGAACTTCGATGTCTGTTCTTTCTGACAGCGCACGGGCCAATTCAAGCGATACTCGACCGGTCCCACCGGGCACAGGATGCCATGCGGCTTCCATGGTCATGAGGACGCTTATTTCAGCGGTCACGCAACCACTCTTACACAAGCTGGCGTCATTGATCGGTAGTTCTCATATTCTGCCCAAGTCGTCGTATCGGTAGCCAAGTTCAATCATCGATCTCCGATCCAACACATTTCGTGCGTCCACTAGGCATGGAGTGTCCATCAGGTCTATCAATTTTGACCAGTTGGCTCGGGTGAATTCGGGCCATTCGGTCAGGATCAGAGCCATTTCAGAGTCGTCCAGGGCTTGCTCTATGTTTGCGACTAATCGAATGTCATCAAGCGTCTCGGTTTGGCTGTCGACCATAGGGTCGTACGCAGTGAGGTTGGCACCTTGGGTGGCTAATCGTTTTGCGACTTCGAGCGCCGGCGAGTTTCTTAGGTCGTCGGTGTGCGCCTTGAAAGTAAGACCGAGCAAGGTCAGATTCTTTCCATCAAGGTCTTCCCCTAGCAATAGTTCGGCTTTGCTGACTATCCGGTCGAATTGTTGATCGTTCGCTTCGATTACAGCTCGGAGAAGATCGAACTCGTATCCGGCGTCAGTTGCTATTCGAACTAATGCTTGCATGTCCTTCGGAAAGCAAGATCCTCCCCAGCCTGGTCCCGGTTGGAGAAAACGGGAGCCTATTCGTTGGTCAGTTCCCAATCCTCGTGTGACAGATTCGATATCTGCTCCTACCGCTTCACAAACTGCTGCAAGACCGTTGACGAATGAAACTTTGGTAGCCAGAAAAGAGTTTGTGGCGTATTTGATGGTTTCCGCGGAGGCGGGGTCTACCGCGATAATGGGAGCATCGATTGGGTCGTAAAGTTCGGCCACCCGTGCGCTCGCTTGGCTGCTTGTAGCCCCGATGACTATCCTGTCTGGCTGCAAGAAGTCAGTGACCGCGACACCCTCGCGGAGGAATTCCGGATTGGAGACGACATAAACGTCTTCTCGTTGGATTGTTCTTTCTATCGACGTGTTTGTTCCTACAGGAACCGTTGATTTGTTGATGATAATTGTTTCCGGAGGGACTAGATGACAGATTTCCTCCACAACCTCTAAGACCGATCCAATGTCGGCTCGTCCGTCTTCTCCTTGAGGAGTCGGTAAACACAGAAAAACAAAATCACTCGTTGTTATTGCGCTTTGAGCTCCGACTACGAACTTGAGTTGTTGATTAGATAAACCCTCCGTGACGAGTTCAGAGAGTCGGGCTTCGTGGATCGGAATTTTACCGTCATTAAGTTGGAAAATTTTGTCTTCGTCAATATCGGCACAGATGACGTTATGGCCTATGTGGGCCAGACATGCGGCTGTAGTCAACCCGACGTAGCCAGCTCCAATTACCGCGACATTGCTCATTTCAGTGCCTTCAGGTAGTGGTGTTACAGATGATCAGAACTTCTCTTATCCGAAATGCTAACGACATCTAGGCGGTTCGCCTTCGCGTGCTTGTATCCGGAGTTCGGCGTGCTTGGCGGGCGGTCTTTTCTTCTTTGTCAGCCACATACACCGAGCGTCCTGGGCGGCGGCGGAGCCTTCTCGGTTGTGCTATTCGCTATGGGTTCGGGGGGGTCAACTACTTTATACCCGACCATTACCGAAGGGGGTGTAGTTCCGAGTTCGAGAATTATGTTGTTGCTTGAAAGGGATGGATCTGGACTCATCTCCAGATTTTCTCTGAGTCGTGCTGCAAGCAACACAGCGGCTTGGTCTCCCCCAACTCCATATCTAATTCTGTTCTGCGGATACAGATCAGTCTCTTTGTATGTGGCTTTGAATCCTGCTCCGCGTAGTCTCGCTGCTAGAGAAAATGCGGACGGGCCCTGAACTGCGACTTCGACTCTTTCCTCAACTACGTCGTCCCATGCAAGGCCTCGAAAGATATCAATCACCCGATTGTTGTGGTCACTGTCGATTATCGCTAACCCTTCTTTGCCATCAACCGATATGTCAACAAGTTGAAGTGCATAACGTTCGAGATCAGCGTCAACATTTAGACCTTTGAATCGACGTGCTAGTTCGAGACCGTCGTCGAAAACGCTCAAGGTATTCGATGTACGAAAATCGGTGGCAACGATATCTAGAAGGCGTTGGAGAGTGCGAGGGTTACTGACTGCTCTTCCTAAAGCTTGATCTAGGGCTTCAAAGATAAATTTTTGTTGTCGACTATTTCGTTCCAAGTCATTCCATACTCCCAGTCTCACCCACTCACCGTCTGCTTGTTGAGTTAGGAGTCGGCGGCTTCGCACAAAAGCAAGTGCTGCATCTCCGTTCAGGTGAGTCCATCCTTTATCCGCTCTGAAGCCCGTCCCTCCTTCGGTAGGGTCACCGCTGTCTTCAACAGTCCGGTCTCGTGTTGGTCTGTTGAAACACATCGAAACACCCCCGACCGCATCGACAATGCGGCGAAATCCGTCGAGGTCTACTTCGACGAAATGCTGAAGTCCAATGCCCAGGTGATTTTCGACGGTTTCTATGAGTCGGGCCGCTCTCGTCTGTGGGGACGAGTCGAGGTTGTATGCGCTATTGATCTTGGCAGTTGTGTCAGTACTAGCGATAGACACAATCAGGTCCCGTGGCACCGACACAACCGCTGCCGTGCCATCTCGGCGTAGTCGGAGGACCATGATCGTGTCTGCCAAATGGTTCGCCGCAGATGCGCTTCGGCCGCTCATGATTGAGTCATCAGATGCAATGCCTTCGACACTGTCGGAACCGACAAGAAGGTAGTTCTCTCCGTCAGGTTCCTCGTCGACTAGTGGCTCATCAACCGTTGGAGGGAGGATAATTTCTGTCCGCAGACCTGGTGACCTTTGGTCGCCATCTTCGATGCTTACCCTATTCAGGTCGAGTAATTCTGAGGCAGTGACTGGTTTTGGCGTTGGTGCTGTGAGCACGTCGTGTACTTCGAATCTTTCGACTTGGTCTAGACGCCATACTGCATAGCCAAGGACAAAGGTCGCCATAAATCCAATGCCTGTGGCGACCCCAATAGTCGCTAAGAGCAACTTTTCACTCAACCGACGATGACGCCTTGGACGGTCACGGGACATGGTAGGGAACGTACCCTAGGAATTGCCGCTGTTTGGGTCGCGTCTACCTAGAGCGGTGGCGATATTGAGTTTTCGGAGTTGACTAAGTTGGCTTATATCTATCCGCTGATCACCTAACTCTATGTACCCATTATCGATGTATCGGGCGAGCTTCCATCGGTGTGCGTGTCCGAGTCGTTCTGTCCATCGTTTCCGCGCGGCGAGGTAACTGCAGTGCTCGAGAACTGGCATACCTTTTCGATTTCCTAGTAGCAGCGCTCGAGTTACTCGTGCCCAGTTGGTATTCGAAACGCTTTTTCGGGCCTCAAAGCCCAATCGTTGTCTTTCGAAATCGTCGTTGACGAGTTCATCGACTGTTTCAGTTAGCTTGCTGTAATCGGCGATGAGGCGGCCATCGCTTTTGTCGTGAATTGTGTCGGTTGCCGCAAGGTTGCTGGTCATCGCAACAACGACTTTTTCTTGGCGCATAGCTTGACGCAGTGGTTCAGTACGGCTGGTTGTCGTTGAAGAATCGACAACGATTCCAACATGCGGGTCGTCTAGGTCGACTATTTGGTGGCCTGCTTTGTTAAGAGCTTTCGTTACATCTGCTTTCTGCTTGTTTTCGACTAGCGCTACACCTGTTTGTGTGGTTTTCGCTTGGTCAGAACTTGTAACTGGTAATGGAACAGCTATGGGGTTCTGGATACCTCTTTGTTGTGCATCAGCTAGGAGATGCCGGGCAGCTACAACGTCCCAGCTCGTGCTGTTGACGTTGTTGTGTGTTATGTATCGGCGTGTGTTGGCGCTTGTGGGGACATCTTCGTCGTCGACTGCAAATACAAAGTCATATTTGGATCCGTCAACTTCCGGTGAAACAAACTCTGCTCGCACGTCGATCCGCTGCGTTAGCGCATCATAAATTTGCTGTGCATATTTGCCGGGAACTACGCCTATTAGCATCGTTCATCTGCTGATTCGAACTGCGAACGAAGTAGGTCGTGTTGGCGTTCCAGACGCACTAGCTCTACTTGAGCTGTTTCAATTGCTGATGCAAGATCATCAATAAGTTGTTCATCTCCGGCTGTGACGAGCTCCAGGCGAGTAACTGCTTGGTCTAGCTCACTGGTTTGTTTCGCGTGGATTGTGACTGCGCTCGCTACTAGGTCGATAGCTGCTGCAAGTTCGTCAGATACGCGGTCGATTGTGGCAACTAGGTTCTTACGTCCGATACCGAAACGTCGAGGTCGGGAACTAAGTTCTCGTCCTAGTTGTCGTGCTGTTTGTAGATGTGCAGACGCTTGATGGAGTGGATTGTCTTCTGGCATGTTTCACCATCTTCTTAATCGTGTAGCGGTTATTGCCGAAAAAGGCGGTTTGGGTGGGGTTGCACTGAGCGCAACGCCTGCGCGCTTAAGCGCTTCCCAGATTCCTTCTGGGGTTGTGACCTGAGCTCGGGGAGCTGCGCTTTGAACTTCGCTATGGTGATGCTCGGTTACGACGACATCGTCACGATGTTGTCGTCGGCTGAGCGCGCTGAAGTTTTCCAGGGTGACGACCGAGACGTTGTGATCTTGGAGTTCGCGCAAAACGTCAGGGTGGTGACCTATAAGGGCCACGCGACCGTGAGTAACTGCTGTTTCTCCTTCCCATGGTGTCGTTGCGTTTCCTCGGTAGAGCCATCGCCAGCGTGTATGACTTCGAGCGTGGTTGCGGTGGGATAGGTGCCGTGACGCTTCAGCATCGAAGGTTCCACCAGTGTGATGAATTACTTTCGAATCGTTGACCACCACCACTCGTCCTTTTCTCGATCTCGCGACATTCGCTAGATCAACATCCTCGTAATAACCAAGCCCATAAGTCGGGTCAAAGCCACCCATAGCTTCAAACCATTGTTTATTGAATGCCCAGCAGGCCGCAGATATGTGATCGACAGGTTTGAGCGCTACGCCTCGAATCCGTGAGTTATGGACGTGTCCATCTGCGGTTATTGACGCTCCACTTTCGACGATGCTTCCTTTGCTATCTAAGTACAACGGCGCCGCTATGGTCGCAATTTGGTTCTCGATCGCTTGCAGCAGCGGGGAAAGCCAATGAGGTGTGACTTGTAGGTCTGAGTTCATTATCACGACTGTTTCAGCGGTGGCATTTCGTACGCCGAAATTGACACCTCCGCCGTATCCAAGGTTTCGCGGTGCTTCTATGACCCGTGGTTGCGATGGGTGAGCTTTAATCAGCTGAACGTCTGTAGCCATTGAACCGTTATCGATGATCACCAATTCATGTGACTCGGGAGTGTGCTTTCCAACGGAGTCGAGCAGCTCAAGAACTAGGTCTGCACGCCCATACGCCACAATGACAAGCGTTGCTCTGGGTTGGTCCGTCATAGGTGTTCACTGATTGTTTCGATATCAGCTTGGTAGCGAGCCCTCAAGTTGGCGTGTGTGTCGGCGAGAGTCTCAACTTCCGAACTCAACGAAAGCAGAAGGTTTCCGAGGAGTCGAGGATTGCTATCCGCTGTTGCACGCACCAGGTCATCGATTTGTCTCATCGCCCATTGCTGGGATTTTTCTAGCAAATCGATGCACCGTTGATCGGTTCGATTGCCGATAGCAAGAGTTTCAGCTATCGCGATGCCGTTTGCGGTGCTTGCTACGAACTCAGTCGCCGAAAGCGCTAATCCGGCAACCCACCAATTATCTATTTGGTCAGGGATATTCCAGTTTCCTTCATCATCTTCAGCTATTCGTATTTCGGACTCGCCTTCAGAAAGGGCAGAACGTCCAGCCAATTGCAGCCGCTCGCTTCTTTCTGGATCAAGTCGCAACAGCCCACCTACTGCTTCAACTTGAGGTTGAATCACAAAAGGCCCATTATCGCCAATGACGCTGTTGACGTAGGGCGCTGCCCATTCAAGCGCCAGAACGGCTGCAACGGCAAGCACTTGGCTTGTTGGTTGGTGTCCAACCGGATTAACAACTATTCGGAGTTGGTCATTCACAGAGAACCTCTAAAAGTTTGGGGAGAGTTACCCGAAAATCAGGCGGTGGTTCTATTCCCAGCCGACTAAGTCGCTCGTTCTTCAGAATTGAATTTGTAGGTCGAGGCGCTGGACGAGGCGGTTCCAACTGTTCGCTTGTGATTGCTTTCAGTTGGTCTGATGGTCGTCCCATTAAACCGAGAATTATCTCAGCGAACTGATACCAGCTAACAGACCCTTGGTTGGTGACGTGAAAGATGCCCTGCGCTTCGACTTCGACTAGCTGTTGGATGGTCACCGCGACATCATTTGTAAAAGATGGGTTTCCCGTCTGATCGTTAACGAAGCTCATGGGCTTACCGGTTTGAGCCAGTTGGACGATTGTCTTGAGGATGTTGGAGCCATGAAGGCCACATAGCCAAGATGTTCTGACTATAAGGTCTGAGTCGCGCATGGCGCGTTCGCCTGCGAGTTTGGTTTGACCATAGACCGACTGTGGATTCGTTTGATCCCCTTCGGTGTACGGACGCTTGAGCGAACCATCAAATACGTAGTCGGTGGAGATCTGTACAACGCGAGCGCCTATTTGTTGAGCTGCAAAAACCAAGTTCTGTGGGCCTAAAGAGTTAATCAATTTTGCTTGCTCGGGATTGTCTTCACATCCGTCGACATCTGTAAATGCTGCAGCATTAATAACAACATCTGGTTTGTAATAACCCATGACTTTTTGGACTTCATGGGGTTCAGTTATGTCTAGGGCAGCGCGACTGAGGACTATTAGGTCAGGACTTTCGAATACTCGTGAAAGGTCAGTTGAAAGTTGACCGTCACCACCGGTAATCAAGACTTTTTGTTTGGTGGTCACTCAGCTGCCTCTGAAAGAGCTTCGCTAAGTGTCGGGTACACGAAGAGGCTTTCATGGATGTCTTGAACCTTAAGGTTGGCGCTCACTGCTAGGGCTACAACAGAAATAAGTTCGGCAGCATGTTGGCCGACAATAGATCCCCCCAGAACATGGCCAGTGTTTGGGTCTGAAACTATTTTCACGAACCCTAGAGGGTCATTGTTGATTAAGGCTTTGGCATTTGATGAGAACGGAACTTTAGTTACTCGAATCTTCCGTCCTGTAGCGAACGCTTCGGCTTCAGCCAGTCCTACGTCAGCAATCTCGGGTTCAGTAAAGATGGCTGAGGCGGCTTTGTCGTAGTCGATATGTCGGTGTTCTCGACCTTCGTGTAAACCCATGATGTGTTCGGCTATTTTTCGTCCCTGCATTGCAGCAACTGATGAAAGCGGGAGTTTTCCCGACAGGTCACCGGCGGCATAGACCGATGCCACTGATGACCTGAGGTTGTGGTCAACCTGGATATAACCGAATTCGTCTACTTCTATACCAGCGTTTTCTAGGCCTAATTCTTGGCTGTTGGGGTCAGATCCAATCGCTAAAATTGCGTGTGATCCTTCTGCTGTTCTTCCATCAGAGCACTGCACCTTCACTACTGGACCATTTCGCAAGATTTCGGTGGCTCTCGCTCCTTTAAGAAGCTGGACTCCTCGGTCCAGAAAGTTTTGTTCCAATAACGCAGCAGCTTCTGGGTCTTTTTGAGGCAGGACTTGTTGTCGGCTCACAATCAAGGTGACTTTTGAACCAAGCGACGCAAACATGTGAACAAATTCGACGCCCGTGACACCGGACCCTATGACTACTAAGTGTTCCGGAAGTTCGGTCGGAGGGTAGGCATCGCGTGTCGTTAAAACTCGTTCGTGGTCTATTGGGGCCCATTCAGGGATACGCGGTCGACTCCCGGTTGCAAGAACGATTGCGTCTGCGGTCAACTCGATAGGTCCGTCGGCTGTATCAGCACACACTTCGTTGGGACTAAGCAGTCGTCCGGTTCCTCTATATATCTTGACGCCCTGACTTGTGAGGAGCTGGGTTACTGCTTGTTCAAGCCGCTGCTCTATTCCTTGGATTCTGGCGCGCAAATGCTCGGCGTTTACGTCGGTTTCAACGTTTGCTAATCCCATTCCGTCTATCCGTCGCGCAAACGAGAGGGCTCCACCTGTTGCAATCATCGATTTAGATGGCACGCAGTCTCGAAGGTGTGCTGATCCCCCAACGATGTCACGTTCAATCAAGGTCACGTCCGCACCGAATCTCGCTGCGGAGGTTGCAGCGTCGTGTCCTGCTGGGCCACCGCCTATCACTATGACCCGCTTGTTCGTCATGTTAGAAGTTTAGGGTGCGAGTCCAGAGTCGCTGTTTCAGGGACTGAAGTACCGTTGCGGGCTTCAACTAAGCGTTGGTGAGCAGAATTGGTCGTATTCAACAATTTTGATTCGGTGACGGTTGTCGTATGTGACCTGGTTTTCTTCGCTGCGGCGCAGTTTGTATTCCCGGAAGGTCATTTCTAAGGCGTCGAATGCTAAGAGTCTGCCTGTGAGGGAATCTCCGAGATTGAGCAACAGTTTTATAGTTTCTAAGGCTTGAAGGCTGCCGATGATGCCCGGCAGCACGCCAATCACCCCGGCTTCGGAGCACGAAGGAGCCAATTCTGGTGGAGGGGGCACGGGGACATAGTCACGGTATGTGGGGCCATTAATGGGGTCAAAAACTGTTACTTGGCCTTCGAATCTGAAAATTGAACCATGTACCACTGGTATCCCGAGTTTGACTGAGGCATCGTTTAGGAGATATCGGCTAGGGAAATTGTCTGCTCCATCGACTACTACGTGCCAATCGGACAAGAGGTCGAGAACATTTTCTGCGCTAAGACGAGTGTCATAAATTTCGGTCTTGATGTGCGGGTTCAGTGCTTGAATCGTTTGTCTTGCCGATTCGACTTTTGATTGTCCGACACGAGTTGTGTCGTGGATGATCTGGCGTTGGAGATTGGACTCATCAACGACATCCATATCGATGATCCCCAGCGTTCCTACCCCTGCTGCCGCTAGGTACATTGCAGCTGGCGAACCTAAACCACCTGCTCCCAGGAGAAGCACTTTTGCTTCAAGCAGTTCTTGTTGACCTTGTTCTCCGATTTCTGGGAGAAGAAGATGGCGTTGGTATCGGTTTCGCTGACTTTGTGTGAGAGCTTCAGGCAGACCCCATGCTCGGCCTTCTGACTTCCATTTTGTAAATCCGCCATCCATTGAGACAACTTGGCCGTATCCAAGCTCGATGAGGGTATTTGCGGCGAACGCTGATCGGGCCCCTCCGGCGCAGTAGACCACGACATTGGTGTCGCGCACAGGTAGCCGCTGTTCAATCTGGCTTTCAAGGTGTCCGCGCGGAATGTGTATTGCCCCTGTGATGGCCCCTTGCTCATACTCTTCGGGCTCTCGTACATCCAGTGTGACGTGACCGTCTTGAATGAGTTCAGCAGCTTCTGCGGTGCCAACTTCAACTATTCGCTGTTTAGCTGCCGCTAGCAGATCCCTGTAGCTGGTCATCAGTCGATCCCTGTTTGCGCGCCTTGATCGGAGCCTCTATTCGCTGATTCTACCAATTGTGTCGTCAGCAGCTATGACTGAATCTAGTCGTCTTGTTCCGGAGGAAGGTTCTCTGTTCCTTGGACGACGATCGGAAGGACTTCACTAATTGATTCTCGAATAATTAAGTCAGCTAAATGGTCCATTTCGGTCGGTTCAGCGTTAATGATGGCAATTTTTGCTCCCACTCGTTGAGCAGCTGGAACCACTGCCGCTATGGGGTAAACAGCTAGCGTTGTGCCTATCGCGACCATAAGGTCACAGTTTTGAGCAGCGGCTTCTGCTTTAAGTAAATCCCTTTGGACTAGCGACTGACCGAATGAGATTGTTGCGCTTTTGAGGATTCCGCCACACTCAGGGCAATCAAGGTCTTCTTCGCCTTGCCGCACTCGGTCCAGCGCTATTTGCATGTCGTCGCGGTAGTCGCACTCTAGGCAAGCCACCTCCCGTAGAGTCCCGTGAACTTCTATCACCTTGTTTGAGGAGGAGCCGGCTGCGTGATGGAGGCCGTCAACGTTTTGGGTAAGCAACGCGACAAGTTTGTGCCTTTTTTCTAATTGGACGAGAGCTCTGTGCCCATCATTAGGTTCAGCCGACCAAGCTCGGTTGTCAAGTCTGTCTCGCCAAGAGGCTTTTCTTACCTCAGGGTCGGCTACGAAATTCTGAATATTCGAGGCTTTTTCCGCTTTCGGATTCTTGGTCCATACGCCATTTGGGCCTCGAAAGTCAGGGATTCCAGAGTCGGTAGATATACCCGCACCAGTAAGCACAGTAATTCGTTCGCTTTCGTCAATCCACTGGGTGAGGGTTCGAATATCAGCATCACGCGAAGGGTCTTGGTGCATCAGTTATTTCCAGTTTCTTGTTTTGTAACGGCTTGTGGGTTCCCACCACCGGGTTCAAAGAACCGGCGACTTGGCACTTGGGTCACCAATTGTTCACAATTTCGATCAGAGTACGAACTCCAAAACCTGTAGCGCCTTTGGAGAATTCTCCTTCATTCTCGTCGGTGGTAACTGGCCCAGCTATGTCCAGGTGCACCCAGGGAGTTTCACCGACAAATTCTTGAAGGAACAATCCGGCTACAAGTGTTCCCCCAAATCTTCCGGATCCGATGTTCTGTAGATCAGCGATCTCAGAATCAAGCTGCTTTCGATATTCGTTGGGCAGCGGTAAATGCCACAGGAGTTCGTTCGCTTGTGCGGCTGCGGTTTGAACTTTGGCAATAGCGGTCTCGTCATTACCCATAAGGCCTCCATAGCGTTGACCTAAGGCAACCATGCAGGCTCCAGTCAGTGTTGCTAAGTCCACTATGAGATCTGGTTCGTCTTCTGCGGCTATTGATAGTCCGTCTGCGAGCACGAGTCGGCCTTCTGCATCAGTGTTAAGCACTTCGACGGTTTTACCGTTTCGTATTTTGAGAACATCACCTGGTTTGGTCGCTGTCGGGCTTGGTTGATTGTCCGTGCAACAGCAGGTCCCAATAACGGTGAGGTCAGGTGCGTAGGCCGCCACAGCTGCCATTGCTCCAATGACAGCGGCGGCACCTCCCATATCTATTTTCATTTCTTTCATGCCCTCGAAGGTTTTGAGATTTAGACCGCCTGTATCAAAGGTGATTCCCTTGCCAACGAAGTGAATGGTGCCGCGACTCTCTTTTTCGGGTCTCCAGGTCAGCTTTACAAGTCGCGGTTCTTCGAGTGACCCTGCATTTACTCCCAGGATGCCGCCGCAGTCTTCTTCTACGAGTCGCTGTTTGTCCCAAATTTCTATTTCTAATCCGGTATTTTCTGCTACGAGCGTCGCTTCGTCTGCCAATTGAATTGCCGAAAGGGCGCCTCCCGGTCGGTTGACTAGGTCACGACTGAGGGCAATTGCTGAGGCTACTGCCTCTGCTTTTTGTAAAGCTGTCTCGCTGTCAACCCCATCGGGTATCAGAAGGTCTATTCGTTGGAGGTTGGCTCCTGACTCAGGTGTTCCTTTGAGTTCGTCAAACCGGTAGGAGGCGAGCAGTAAGCCTTCGACGATTGCTTGTAACGCTGCTTCGTTACCAAGGTCTGCCGATATCGATAACGGTAAGGAAGATGTGAGCGAGTCAAGATGTTTAGCGGAGTGCCATAGCGTCGCCGCTGTTGCTCGAGCGTTGGCAGTTGTCATCGGCTGTTCTCCGAGCCCCAGCGCTATTAAGACCACTTCCTGTTGAGGCACCAGGAGTGTCTGCTGGAGTTTGCCGTCGAACCCGTTAGCTAAGAGGAACTCTTCGCTAACTTCCAGGGCTTCCAACTCGCTAGGTCGAACTGGAAGGTCTTTTGCAGTAGTAATGTCCTCGTCTTTTGAAACGACAACATTGATCGAAGAAATCGTTAGTTGGTTTGGCATTTTTCTCCTGTCAGTATCGAAAGATTCTTATGAGTCGCGGCTGAGAAGCGATTCGCCCTCTTGCCATCTCGCCAACGTCCACAAAAGGTCAGAAAGGCGATTGAGATAAGGCAATACATTTGATTCGACTTCGCACACATCTAAGCATTCTCGCTCTGCGCGGCGTGTCACCACCCTGGCCCAGTCGAGCCTTGCTGATATTTCTGTTTGGCCGGGGATAGTGAATTCAGTGGGCGCTTCGAAACGTTCACTAGTCACGTCTATGGCTTCCTCTAAAGCGCTCACCATTTCTGCGGTGAGCATTGTTGCTCCAGGTTCGAGCTTGTCTCTGTTTTCTGGCAGAGTCGCTAGTTCTGCCATAGCAACGTACAGATCGCGACAAAGCATCGTGAGGAGTTGGTCCACCCCAGAGTCTAGAGTGATAGCTCGAGCAAGTCCTATCGCTGCCTGTGCTTCGTCTACCGCCCCATACGCCGCAGGAAGAGCTGAGGCTTTGCTAACTCTCCCACCGTAGAAGAGGCCTGTGGATCCATCGTCGCCCGTCTTGGTATAGATCTTCATAAGGTTAAATTACCCCTCCTGCAATCAATTTGAATCGAAAAGCCATCTACGATCTGAACCGTGGTAAACCGCTACTGGATCCTGACAGCAGATCGCGTCCTCAAATCCTTTGGCTATCAGACTGAAA
>Ga0208127_1000376_pt1 | contig 22816 bp, 25 predicted proteins | sample ETNtaG_6_FD_185751 | JGI IMG/M metagenome (GOLD analysis project Ga0208127, IMG submission 185751) | Marine microbial and viral communities from oxygen minimum zone, Eastern Pacific Ocean - ETNP201306SV45 (SPAdes) (version 2) | ecosystem: Environmental > Aquatic > Marine > Oceanic ... | reverse complement strand
AAATTCCATTTTTCTTTTAAATTATTAAGATCTAAGTCCTGATTTTCTTTTTCTTTGGAATCTTCAATTTTTTTAATCTCATCGTTAACTTTCTTTTTAACTTTTAGACTTGATAAAGAAAATGCGGAAATATCAGTATTAACTTTATTTGTATCTTCTTCTTCTTCTTCTTCTTCTTCTTCTTCTTCTTCTTCTTTTTCTTCTTCTTTAGACTTTAATTCAATTTCATTTTCTTTAAAATCTTTTTCAATTTTTGGAGATTCTTTTTTTTCAAAAGAATTTGTAATTTCTTGATTTTGGTCAGGTTTTTTTAATTCAGATTTTTTTTTTTCAATTTCACTAGTTTCATTTCCTGAGTATTCATCTTTGATTGATGAAATTTTCATCAAAAGTATTTCAACAAGTAATTTTTTATTTTCTATTTCTGAATATTTGAAAATTGAGTGCTCAATTTTTGAAATTGTATTTACTATTTCCGATTTTGATATTTTATCTGATTGTTTTTTAAATAACTCTAAACTTGATTTATTAGAAATTAAATTTTCAGAGCTTGATGATTTAATTATCAAAAGATTTCTAAAATGATTAGCTAAGCCAATCATAAATTCTTTTTCATCAAATCCTTTATCACTTAATTCGTTAAATATCGTAATTACTTTAACTAAAAATCCGTTAATTGTATTGTCTACAATTTTAATATAGGTTTCATCATCTAATACATTTAAAATTGCAGATGTTTCCTTGAGTGAAATTTTTTTATTTGTAAAACTTATAACTCTGTCTAAAATTGTAAGTGAATCTCTTAATGATCCATCTGACTTTTTTGCTATTATATTTAGAGCTTCATCTTCAAAAGTAACTTCTTCTTTATTACATATTAGTTTAAGATTTTCAAAAATTTCATTTTCACTAATTCTATTGAAATCATATATCTGACATCTAGACAGAATGGTAGGTAAAATTTTATTTTTCTCAGTTGTAGCCAAGATAAAAACTATATATGGGGGCGGTTCTTCTAAGGTTTTAAGAAAAGCATTTTCAGCATTTTTAGATAGCATATGAACCTCATCAATTATATAAACCTTATATTTTCCAGATTGAGGTGGAATTCTAACTTTATCAATTAGATCTCTTATATCTTCAACTTTATTATTGGAAGCAGCATCCAACTCAAAAATGTTAAATGATAAGTCATCAGTGGAATTAAAATCATTAATCTCTCTTGCAAAAATTCTAGCACATGATGTTTTTCCTACACCTCTAGGGCCACAAAAAAGAATAGCTGATGGTATTTTTTTATCTAAAATTGAATTTTTAAGTGTTTTTGTTACATGTTCTTGACCTACTACATTTTCAAAATTTGATGGTCTGTATTTTAAAGAAGAAACAACAAAATCACTCATTATTACAAATATATACTAGCCATTGATTTTTTTACGAAAAAAATTAAAATATATTACATTTGCCATGGCAGACTTCCTTATCGCTTTTTAAAGAGGAAAGTCCGGACACCTGAGAGTATCACAGTGGGTAACTCCCACCGCTAGTAATAGTAGGAATAGTGCAACAGAAAGAATGTACAGTTTGGCTGTAGTGAAATCATGTAAACTCTGTGAGGTGAAACGCCAAGTAAATCAGCAATTGAGGACTACTCGTCCAATGTTGAAGGGTAGGCGGTTAGAACATATAAGCAATTTTATGTCAAGATAAATGATAAGGCTAGACAGAATCCGGCTTACAGGTCTGCCATTTTTATTAAATTTAGCTATCAATATTAACTTCATAAATATTAAAAACGAAGAGTTTTGGAATACTGTAACACATTTTGCAGGTGTTCTATTGACAATTATTGGAATCCCTTTTTTATTTTACTTTAACAATGAAATCACTATACATAGTAAATTATCATTAATATTATTTTCAATAGGCTTATTACTAGTTTATATTTCTTCAACCCTATATCACTACGCTCAAAACAAACAAATTAAAAATAAACTTCGTGTTTTTGATCACATTAGTATTTTTTATTTGATATTGGGATCATATGCGCCTGTATGCTTAATAACCCTCCTCGAATCTTCAGGCCTTATAATTTTTATTTGTGTTTTAATTTTAGCATTGACAGGTACTTTAATTAAAATATTTTTTTTTGAAAAGTCACAGTTCATATCTCTTGTTTTATATGTATTAATGGGTTGGCTAATTATTTTAGATTTAAATAATTTGTTTCAATTAATAAGTACTGAAGCTAGATTATTATTAATAGCTAGTGGATTTTCTTATACCCTAGGTGTGGTTTTTTATTATTTTGATAGTATTAAATATTTTCACTCAATCTGGCACATTTTTGTTCTTTTGGGCTCTACATTTCACTATCTTCTAGTTTTACTTTATGTAATCTAAACTATTCGGTCCACAATTAAATAATAAGTCCAGAATACTAAGATCATTAATAAAACCATTTTTTTCTTCAAAGGTCTGAATATACTTAGTATTTTTCTCTGTAGATCTTTTCACATTAGTTAAAAAATTCAAATCATTAATAGTTTTGAACTTACTAATGTCTGTTATTTCATCACATTTAAGTTTTAAACAATTTAAAACTAAATGGATAGAGCTTAAGTTAAGTTTATATAGCTGATTATTATTCTGCTTAAAAAAATCTATTAATTTATTTTCATAAAATTCGTAGTAGGGTGATGATTGATAAGCAATTTTAATTGATTTAAAATGATTTTTTTTCCAATCTTGGTTGTTTTCAATTAAAACATCATTGAATTTTCTTCTTATATTTTTACCAGAGTGTTTTACTGGAACACTTAACATTAAAATTCCATTAGCTGCATGAATATAAGTTCTGTTTCTTAGTGTTTGTTTTTGATAAAAAGACTCTATATCCCAATAACATTTATTATTGATAATATATTTCCAATGAGAAATAGGAGGGAAGTATGATGGAATTAATGAAACCAATTAACTAACTTTTCTTACTTAGAAAAAATTTATTTACACCCCAAACTAATATTACGAAAACAATAAAGTGAATAAAATAGGATTTAGGCTTTCCATCTCCGTGTATTGTAGTAAATACTCTATCCCATCTAATTTTCCAATTTTTAAATCCATCATTAATACCTTCAATACTCATCCAAATAAATATTGGTTTACCTAAAATATGATCTTCAGGGACAAAACCCCATACACGACTATCTTCAGAATTATACCTGTTATCTCCCATCATCCAATAGTAGTCCATTTTAAAACTGTAGCTATTAACAATTTTATCATTAATTAAAATGTTTCCATTTTTTACATCGAGCGAATTTTTTTCATAATCTCTTATAATCTTCTTATACAGAGGTAAGTTTTTAAGCGTTAAATTAATCGATGTATTTTTTTGAGGTATTGTAACAGGACCAAAATTATCTTCATTCCAGTCATAAGTTATATCATTTGGAAAAAATGAAGTGTTGTAGGATTTATTAGTCCTGAATACCCTAACAATACTATCTACAATATCACTCTCTCTTATTTTTTCATAATCTCTTTCTGTTAAACTGAGATTTTTGACTTTTTCTGTAATTTCTTTAACAGAAAGTCTATTTTCAATTATAATATTTTTTGGAATTCCTTTTGAACCAGTAATTACAGTGAAATTATCAATATCACTATTAGTTACCGACAAAATACTAGTTCTCAAAGATTCAAATGATTTCTGATTTATATTAGAAATAATAAATTTCCGTTGAAAATCAGCAACATCTAATTTTACAAGTTTTTGACTAGAAATACCATTACTAGAATAAGCTATGTACTTGTAAATTGGTTTGGCTCTATTTGGAAAAACACTTAGTTTTCCATTTATATATATTAATCCATCAATAATTTCTAATTTGTCCCCTGGAATAGCTACACATCTTTTTACATAATTTGATTTTTTATCTAAAGGTTTTTTAACACCTTTCTCTCTAACAAAAAATTGTCTAACTGTATCTGCAGGCCAATTAAAAGTTACAATTTCATTTCTTTTTATAGATTGAATTTTTGGCAATCTCAGATAAGGTAGTTGAGGTTTGTTAAGATATGACCTTACACCTGTCCCCACAATGGTGTCGTGAACCATTGGAAAAGCTACTACTGTTTTTGGAACTCTAGCACCATAATGATACTTACTTACAAAAAGAAAATCCCCAACTAAAAGAGTTTTTTCTAATGATCCTGTTGGAATAATGAATGGCTGAATAAAATATGTATGAACAACTGTAGCAAGTGTTATTGCAAATATTATTGAACTTAACCATTCTCCAAACCCTGAAGCAGGGTTTAGATCTCTATCTTCTATGTATCTAATTTTATTTGAATAATTAATAGTGTATGTATAGAGACCTAATGTTAAAAGAACTAATAATGTATCTGAAAATGATTTTTTACCAAAGCTTCTAATCGTTTCTACCCATATAACTGGAAAAATTAAAAGATTAACTACTGGTAAAAACAAGAGAATTATCCACCACCATGGTCTTTTAATAATTTTTAATAATATTAACCCGTTATATATTGGAATAAAACTTAACAGGGGGTTATAACCAGTTTTTTTATATAATTTCCAGGTTCCTAGTCCGTGTATAATTTGTATTGCAATAAAAAAATAAAACCATTCGATCCAACCCATTATTAAAGTTTAAAATCATTTAAAAAATCATTCATTGTAAATATTCCTTTTTTATTATAAATCCATTCAGCACAAAGAACAGCTCCTAGAGCAAAACCTTTTCTTGATTTTGCGTTATGCGAAATTGAAATTGAGTCAACATCAGATTCATATACAACCTCATGAAAACCTTTCTCTTCACCAATTCTGTCACAATTTATTTTAAGCTTATTTTTTTCATCATTTAAAGTCCACTCAGTTAAAGAAGAGTTTGACAAAATATCTTCTGCAATTTTTAATGCAGTTCCACTTGGTTTATCAACTTTTCTTTTATGATGTTTTTCATAAATCGAAACATTAAAATCTTTTGAACTGGAAAGTTGTTTTGACAAAAATTGATTTAATCTAAAGAAGATATTCACACCGATACTGAAGTTAGGCGAAAACAAAAATGTTCCATTCATGGAATTACAGTATTCAACTACTGAATCGTATTCTTCGAGCCAGCCTGTAGTCCCACAAATAACAGGGATATTATTATCTATGCAAAGTTTAATATTATCAACTGCACTTTTTGGAGTTGTAAATAAAATTGCCACATTACAATCTTCTATGTTTTTATCTTTTGTATTCTGGTCAATTATTTTACCAATTTTATGATTACGAGATATTGAAATTTTTTCAATTTCTTTACCCATTTGACCATATCCGATTATTGCTATATTCATTAAAAATTTATTTTCATTTTCATACCAACAGAAGGACCAAACATATTATCTGTATTTTCAAAAAAAGGTTTAAATGATAAATTTTCATCTACATTATAATCAAGTAAATGAGCATCAATATTAGCATCTAAAATATTTAAAAAATAAAAACCAACAAGAAACACCATAGATAAATCCTTATATCTCCTATGATAATCTTGTCCATCTAATAATCTCTCATCATTTATTATAATTCCTTGAAATTCATCATCTGAGAAACCTGCTTTCCTTCTTTTGTACGCATTTCTATAGGACCAAAATTTTTTTCTATTAAAGTCGTAAGAATATCCAGAAATACCAAGTGCTGTATAAACCAATGGAACTTTCCATAATTTATCATTATAAATTTGACCAAGTCCAGGGATAACTGCAGAATAAAATGCTGCTTTTGAGGGCCTTAAAATATTAACATTTGAGCTTCTTTCAGACTCTTGCGAGTACGAATAATTAGATATTAGAATTATTAAAAAAAAAATGTTAAAAATTCTAGCCATTAAATTTTCTTAAAATTTCAATTAATTCTTTACGAGATTTAAAGCTAAAACTTAAATGTCCTTTTCCTTTAGAAATCTTAAAATCTAAACTTAATCCAGTTTTATTTTCAATTTTTAAAACTTCAGAATGAATTAGTTCATCGATTGATTGAACTTTATTTTTCGATTTGTCTGAATTTAAATTTTTAACAATTTGCTCTGTTTGTCGAACAGATAAATTATTTCTTAGGATTTTCTCATATATAAGCAATTGCTTATCATGGCTTTCAACATTAATAAGTGTTCTTCCATGTCCCATGCTAATAAACTTATCTCTGATACCACTTTGAATTATGGGATCTAGTTTTAATAACCTTATATAATTAGTGATTGTGGATCTGTCCTTTCCAACCCTTTTGCTCATTTCATCGTGAGATATATTAAGTTCCTCTGTTAATCTTTGGTATGAGATAGCAATCTCAATTGGATCTAAATCTCTTCTTTGAATGTTCTCCACAAGAGCCATTTCTAGTGAAGTTTGATCATTAGCTGTTCTTACATAAGCTGGTATTGATTTTAGATTTAATAATTTAAATGCTCTTAATCTTCTTTCACCAGATATTAAAACAAACTCTTCTTTGGATTGTTGAACTGTTATTGGTTGTATTAACCCTAATTCACTTATTGATGAAGCTAGTTGATCAAGGGATTTTTGATCAAAATTAGTTCTCGGTTGATTAGGGTTTAGACTTATTTTACTTATCTCAATCTCATTTAAGGAACTAGAATTACTTATGTTTTCAAACCTTTTGTTATCATCATCATTTAAAATAGCTGATAACCCTCTTCCCAAAACTCTTTTATTATATGCTTTTGCCAAACTAATTTAAATTTATGATTTCTTGAGCAAATTTAATATAACTTTTCGACCCTTTACTTGTTGCATTGTATACAATTATACTTTCACCATGACTTGGTGCTTCACCAAGGCTAACATTTCTTGGTATTATTGAATTGAATACCATGCTACCAAAATGCTTTTTTACATCTTCTTTTACTTGTTTTGACAGTCTTAATCTAGTGTCAAACATAGTTAATAAAATTCCCTCAATTTCTAGATTTTGATTATGAACACTCTGAACCCCTTTAATTGTATTTAAAAGTTTACCAAGACCTTCCAGAGCATAATATTCACACTGAATGGGTATAATTACTGAATTAGATGCTGTCAGTGCATTAAGTGTAATTAAACCTAGTGATGGGGGACAATCTATAATTATAAATTCATAATTATTTGAAATATCTTTTAAAGCTTCCTTAAATATATATTCTCTTTTTGGAATATCTACCAATTCAATCTCAATTGCAACAAGGTCAATATTTGCTGGTATTAAATCCAAATTGGGACTACTAGTTTTAATTATAGCATCTTTAGTTTCACATTTATTTAAAAGAACATCATAGGTTGATAAGTTAAAATCTTCAGAATTAATACCAATACCTGAAGATGCATTTCCTTGTGGATCTGCATCAACTAGCAGAACCTTCTTTTCTAGCACACCTAATGAAGCAGCTAGACTTACTGATGTAGTGGTTTTACCTACACCTCCCTTTTGATTAGAAATTGAAATTATTTTACCCATTATTCCTCAATATATTCAATTATGTAAATTTCTTCATTATCTTTTTTCATAAATAGTTTTTCTCTGGCATATCTTTCTAAACTATCTGGATTTTGAAGAGATGAAATTATTTTTTTATCAATCGCTATTTGCCCTTCTAGCTCTACTTTTCTTTGTTTTAATTCATTGATTTCATTCTTTAGTTTCAAATTGACAAGTACAGAGTTGGAATCAAAAAAGAATATCCAAATCAGGAAAGTGATAAAAATAATAAAGTATAGGTTGCTAAATATTTTGTAATATTTAGAACTCTTTATTTTTTCTAATAATTTCATTGAATATATATTCTATTTTTTTTATAATTTTTTGATAATTAACCTCATTATCAATTATTATGTCAGCATGTGTTTTTGAAGGTTGAATAAATTTATCATGCATAGGTTTAATCATCTGGTTAAACCTTTCTCTTATCTGATTTTCAGTTCTATTTCTTTCAAAAACATCTCTCTTTATTCTTCTTTTCAGCCTGGTTCTTTCATCAACATTTAAAAATATGGTTAAATCAAAAAAATCTCTAATTTTTTTTTTCAATAATATGAACAATCCGTCAATGATTAAGACATCGTTTTTACCGATACGTTTAGTTTTATTTTTTCTTAAGTGAGTTTTATATGAGTAGGTTGGTGTATTAACACTTTCACCATTCATCAATGACTTAAGATGTTGATAAAATAATTCGAAATCAATACTTTTTGGATCATCAAAATTAACTAACTCACGTTCTTCAATAGATAAATGTTTTAAGTCTCTATAATAGTTATCCAATAAAAGATAATCTGACTTAATTTTTTTTGCATTTAAATATTCAATTAATTCTTGTGACAAAGTGCTTTTTCCGGATGCAGTTCCACCACATATTCCAATTATTATCATTTTTTCTTTGTTAATTCATCAACATATTCTTCTGTGATAATTTTATTATAGTTATTACCCCAACTATTTAATATATAATTCATTACGTCTGCAACTTCATCAGAATATAAGCCCATATTTTCCATATATCCCTCATATTTTTTCCCATTCACAACAATGTCACCATCAATACCACCTAGTTTTACAGCAATAATACTTTGTTTTATGTTTTTAAATAAATAATCAGATTTCGCTAGGGGAGGATAAATTCCCTCAACTCCTTCACCCTGAGAAAGGTGACATCTTAAACAAAAATCATTATAGATAGATTTACCGTTCTCCATCGAAGATTCAAGTTTACTTTGTGAATTTAAAAATATTGGAAATATAATTAGAATGTTAACTAAAAACTTCATTTAGGCATTACTCGTTTTGGAACAATCTTATAAACACCTTTTTTCTCCATAGCAACATAAATATATCCATCCGGACCTTGTTTAATATCTCTTGGTCTACCTAATCCTTCAGCTATTTTGGATCTATAAACTACTTTATCGTTTTCAACTCCAATTCTTTCAACATATTTAAAGACTAGAGCACCAGCTAGCATGCTACCTTTCCATCCAGGATATACATCACTCGAAATATATTCAAAAGAGCTTGGGGCTATGGATGGTAACCAGTAATATAGTGGTTGAGCCATACCTGGTAATTTTTTATCTTTTGTGATAGTTGTTCCAGAATAATTTATTCCATATGTGATTTTAGGCCATCCATAATTAACACCTTTTTTTATAATATTAATTTCATCTCCACCTCTTGGGCCATGTTCATTAGTCCATATTTCACCAGTATCAGGGTTTTTAAAAATTCCTTGTGGATTTCTGTGCCCATACGAATAGATAGCTTTAATGGCATTTAAATCATTAATAAAAGGATTATCATCCGGAATACTTCCATCATCATTAATTCTGTAAATTTTACCTCCATCCAGGCTTATATCTTGAGGGTTTTTGTCTCTATTTCCTCTATCACCAATTGAAAAATATAAGTGATTGTTATCATCAAAAACCATTCTACCTCCAAAATGTACACCTTTTGTTGTATTTGGAGTTCCTTGGTATAGCAATTCATGATCAACTAACTCGTTATTTATCAATTTTGCTCTTGAAATAGTTGTGTTTCCTCCGCCAGCATCTCTTGATCCTGAAGCATACGAGATATAGACAAAATTATTTTCACTAAAATTTGGGTGTAAAGCAATATCTAAAAGCCCTCCTTGTCCTCTTAAATATATTTCAGGAACACCTTTAATTTCTGTTTTTACTCCATCATTATATTTAAAAATAGAACCAGATTTAACAGCAGCTAAAATTGAATTTTCATTAATAAATTCTATAGACCAGATAATGTTTTCATCTTCAAAAACTAACTCCATTTCATAATTAGTTTCTTCAATAAGAATTGAGCTATCATTCTCCTCATCCAAAGGTTTTATATCCTGAGCACATGAGAAGTTGATAAATAGAAAAAAAGCGAGGAGTAATACATTATATTTCATATTGTTAATTTAAGAAAAAAGTCGGGATGACAAGATTTGAACTTGCGACCCCACGCACCCCATGCGTGTACGCTACCAGACTGCGCCACATCCCGAATGGACAAATATATGTTTATTATGATTCATATATTTATATTATTATGAAATTAAAAGTTGTTTTTTATTTGTTGTTTTTTTCACTTTTATCATGTAATAAAACAACTGATAACCACCCTAATATTATTATTTTTCTAACTGATGATCAGGGCTGGGGAGATTTAAGCTTTCATGGAAATACAAATATTCAAACTCCTAATATAGATAATATAGCTAAAAATGGAGTTAGTTTCAATCGATTTTATGTTAGCCCAGTTTGCTCTCCAACAAGGGCTGAGCTATTAACAGGAAAATATTTTGTTAGAAGTGGAGTTAATGGAGTAACAAAAGGATATGAAAGAATGAATATAGAACATGAACTTATTTCAGACTTTTTAAAAAAAGAAAATTATAATACAGGCTTATTTGGTAAATGGCATAATGGTTCACAACCACCATATCATCCCAATAACAGGGGATTTAACGAGTTTTATGGTTTTACAGCAGGACATTGGGGAGATTATTTTAACCCAGTTTTGGAGAACAATGGTAAAATTGTTAGGGGAGATGGATATATAATCGATGATATAACCAATAAATCAATTTCTTTCATGGAAAATTCTGATTCTCCTTTTTTTACTTTGATTACTTACAATACTCCTCATTCACCTATGCAAGTTCCAGATTCATTTTTCGAAAATATTGAAGTGAATTTACAAGGTAGATATGCTGATAAAGAGAATAAAATCAAAACACAAGCAGCTTTAGCTATGGTAGAAAATATTGATTATAATGTTGGAAAAGTTATCAATAGTCTTAAGAAAAATAATAAATATGAAAATACAATTATAATCTTCTTTAGTGATAATGGTCCTAATGGTAACAGATGGAATTTAGAAATGAAGGAAAGAAAAGGTAGTACTAATGAGGGTGGTGTTAGAGTTCCTTTTTTTATACAGTGGCCAAAAAAAATTAAGAGTGGATTAGTTGTTGAGCAGATTACTAGTGTTATGGATGTGTTTCCATCTTTAATTGATCTAATGAATTTTGATTCTAAAAATAATTTTGATGGAATCAGTTTTAAAAAATATTTATCCAATCCAACATTGATTGATAATGACAGAAAAATATTTTCATATTGGGGTCAGAGAATTAGTGTTCGAGATAATAATTTTATATTGGATCATAATGATAGTCTTTATGACTTAAAGAACGATCTATCTCAAATCAAACCAGTCAATCATGAATTTTCATCAAATTATTTGAGCCTTAAAAAATCGAAAGATGATTGGATAAATGATGTGATTTTAAATTATGACAATTCACAAAGAAGAGCTTTTACTGTAAATTATGATGAATCTAGATATACTCATTTACCAGCCAGAGATGCTGACTTTACAGGAGATTTAACTAGAAGTTCAATACACGCTAATGATTCGTTTATAGAAAATTGGACAAGTGAAGAAGATTACATTTATTGGAATGTAAATTCACTAAATTCTGGAATGAATAAAGTAAGCTTGTATTATACACTTCCTGAAAATAGTTCTGGAACACAGTTGACCTTAGAATTTATGGATAATAAAATAAAAAAGGATATTATGATACCTCACAATCCTAGCTTGGAGGGCATGCAAGAAGACCGAATTAAAAGAATTGAGTCCTATACTAAAGATTTTAAAAAACTAACATTTGGTGATTTATATTTTGATAAAGGTGAATCTATTCTTAAGCTTAAAACATCAAAGCTTAAGGGTAAAAAATCTATTGACTTTTGGTTGTTAGTATTGGAGAAAACTGAATAAAAAAATAAACTTGTAAATAATGAAAAAACTAATTCTACTGTTATTAGTTATTATAGGTTGTAATTCTAAAAAAAATGCAGAAATTAAAATCAGTAATGTATATTTTAGTTATTCAATTTTAAAGGGACTTGAACCTGAAAATGGGGTAACTCGCCGAGATCCGTCGGATGTAATTAAGGTTGGTGACACATATTACTTGTGGTACACAAAAACAGAAATATCTGAAATATTTGGTGGCTACAGTGGCTATAACGCATCTGTTTGGTACGCAACCTCAAAAGATGGTAAAATATGGGAAGAGAAAAGAGAAGCAATTCCAAGAGGTGACATTGGCAGTTGGGATGCATATAGTGTTTTTACTCCAAATATTTTAATTGCAAATGGACAATATTATTTATTTTACACTGGAGTTAAACCTACGCCTGGAAATAAGGAGGGTAAGTTTGAAAACAATTCTGAAACAGATATAACTGCCATCGGACTTGTAGTATCTGATTCTCCTGACGGACCATTTGTGCGTGTATCTTCTAATCCGATATTAAAAACTAGTGACAATATTGACCTCTTTGACAGTTACAGAATTGATGATGCATGTATCGTTTACCGAAATAATCAGTTCTATTTGTATTATAAAGGTAGAAGCCGAAAATATGGTAAAGAGGGACCGAGGTACACAAAATTAGGTGTTGCAATTGCCGATAAACCTGAGGGGCCTTACACAAAAAATGAAAATAATCCAATTATTAAAAGTGGACACGAAGTGATGGTTTGGCCTTTCAAGCGAGGTATAATGGCCTTACTTTCAAATCATGGACCTGAAGGAAAGACATTACAGTTTTCTCAAGATGGTATTAACTTTAAAAAAGTTGCTTCTTTTGGTAATGATTATCCTAAAGCTCCCGGTTCATACCGTGTAGATAATTTTAGAGATGCATCTATACAGGATAAAGGAATAGAGTGGGGTATTTCAATGTTTTATGGCGATAAAAAGAAAGATATATGGCCACATTTGTTTAGGTATGAGATCAAATTGGACTTTGTAAGCGAAAATGTTCATTAAATTTGAAAAATGATAAATAATCCACACCCTAAAGGAACTAAAGAACACAAAAAATGGAATAGAGTTATTATTGTTCTTTTATTAGTCGGAGTAACATTAGGTTTTGTTTTTAAAAGTATTAAAAATTTATACTTTTGATTTATATAAAAAAATCCCTGTAAATCAATAATTTACAAGGATTTTAGTCGGGGCGGCAGGATTCGAACCTGCGACCTCCGCGTCCCAAACGCGGCGCGATAACCGGGCTACGCTACGCCCCGAAAAACGGCTGCTAAGATATAACACTTTCTTATAAGAACAAACAAAAAAAATAATTGTTGATAAACAAGAATTAATTGATTTGAAAAATGCTTAATAAAAATGATTTTTATCTTAATTTTGGCGCATGTCAATTGAAAAACTTAAGACTTTAATCATTGGTTCTGGACCTGCAGGATACACTGCTGCAATTTATGCTTCAAGAGCTGATTTAAAACCAGTACTTTATACAGGAATGGAACCAGGTGGCCAACTAACAACAACTACCGAAGTTGATAATTTTCCAGGTTACCCAAAGGGAATTGATGGTCCCCAAATGATGATAGAATTAAAAGAACAAGCTGAAAGATTTGGTACCGATGTAAGAATTGGTGAAGTTACTAAGGTTAATTTTACAGATAATAAAGATGATTATCATGAAGTTGTAGTTAATAATGAAACTATAATTCAAGCAAAAACTATTATAATATCAACTGGAGCTAGTGCTAAATATTTAGGTATAGAAAGTGAACAAAGATTAATTGGAGGAGGAGTATCAGCATGTGCTGTTTGCGATGGCTTTTTTTATAAAGGTCAAGAGGTTGCAATTGTAGGTGGGGGAGATACTGCCGCTGAGGAGGCAACTTACTTGTCTAATATATGCTCCAAAGTAACGATGTTGGTTAGAAGAGATGTTATGAGAGCCTCTAAAGCAATGCAACATCGTGTCAATTCTAAGGAAAATATTGTAGTAAAATATAATACTGAAGTTGTTGAGGTTATTGGTGAAAATGTTGTTGAAGGTTTAAAAATGATAAATAACAAAACTAATAAAACTGAAAACATTGATATTACTGGTTTTTTTGTTGCCATTGGACATAAACCTAATACTGATATTTTTAAAGGACAATTAGATATGGATGATACTGGATATATCATTACCAATGGAAAATCTACAAAAACTAATAAACCTGGAGTTTTTGCTTCAGGAGATGTTCAAGATAAAGAATACAGACAAGCAGTTACTGCTGCAGGTACCGGTTGTATGGCAGCCTTAGATGCCGAAAGATACTTAGCATCAATTGGTTTTTAATGTTTTCTTACAATACTTTTTTGTTTTTTAAATTACCATCTGCATATTGGTCTGGTGTCAGAGTTAAATCTGTAGATGACAAAGAGTGTAAAGTTACAGTCAAACTGAGTTGGTTTAATAAAAATCCATTTAAATCTATTTTTTGGGCGGTTCAAGGAATGGCTGCTGAGCTAACAACAGGAATGTTGGTAACAAAAGAGATTAGAGAAAGAAATGTAAATATTTCAATGCTAGTAACTTCAAACTCTTCAAAGTTTTTAAAAAAAGCAACAGGTAGAATTACTTTTTCATGTGATCAAGGTTTTGATGTAAAGAAAGTTTTTGATGAACTTGATAAGGAAAATTCTACAAGTAAAATTTTACTTTTTTCAAAAGGTATTGATGAGGCTGGTGATATTGTCTCAGAGTTTGAGTTTGAATGGAGTTTAAAAAGAAGATTTTAACTTTTTTTAAACACTTATTTATCTAAATTTTAATACATTTATTTTATGCCTCGTAAAGTTTTTGACTATACTAAAAATGTTCTTATAAAAGTAAGTTTCAGTGTTTCACTTTTTAAAAAGGAATTAAAAAAAGCTTCAAAAGTTCTGCTTCCTCATGAATACGAAGAACTTAGGTTGTGGGTTGAACATTATATTACGAGACATCCACATTTAATAGGAGCGATTTAGTTTATAATTGAAACTTTAATTTTTATATTTTCTATTGGCCACTCTCTTTTATCTGTCTCAAGGTTGGATATAATATCAACGATATCCATCCCTCTAATTACTTTTCCAAAAGGTGTATAATTTTTATCTAAATGGTAGGCTCCATTTTTACTTTGAACAATAAAAAACTCATACGGTGAAGCTAATTTATATGGATTATCTATATCGCTACTAGGAATTGAAAGTATACCTCTGTGATGTTTATAACCCTTGTTAGAATCTGGTGGTAATAGGTATCTGCCAATATTTCTCCTTCTTTTAGATATTTCATAAGAGTCTGAATTACCACCTTGAATTATAAAATCCTTTACAACTCTATGAAAAGATGTTCCATCAAAATATTTTTTCTTGGTTAAATAAATGAAATTTGCTCTATGATATGGGGTTTCATTAAATAATTCAATATCAATATCTCCATATTTTGTTTCTATTCTGATCTTATTTTCTTTATTATTCTTTCCATATTCAAAAAAGAAAGGGATTGCATTTTTATCATTAAGAATAAATATTTTTTCTTCTTTTTTTGGAATTGATTTTATAACTTTTTTTGCAGGTGTTTTTATTTGCTTGTTTTGTACAGTTTTCTTTTCATTACAAGAAATAAATACTATTAGAAAACTTAGAATAAATCTTTTATGGAATTTAATCATTTGAAAAATATCATTTTAAAATTAAAAAATAAATCTTTACCAGGTATTCATTCACATAGATCTTTAGTTCCTTCAAACAGAGTTCAACACTTAAATAAAATTAAGTTTATTGATGACTATAAAAGTGCAAGTGTAGCTTTAATTATTTATCCTGATGAAAATGAAATTGCAAGGTTAGTTTTAATTCAAAGAAATAAATATGAGGGAGTACATTCTGGACAGATTTCGTTTCCTGGTGGTAAATATGAAAAATCAGATAAAATTTTTATGGAAACAGCCCTTAGAGAAACAAGAGAAGAAATTGGAGTTGACACTAATTCATTTATTACAATTAAAGAACTGAGTAATATTTACATCCCTCCCTCAAATTTTATGGTTTATCCTTTCTTGTTTCTATCTAATTGCAATTTAGATTTTAGTATAGATAAAAAAGAGGTTAAAGATTTAATAACACCTACTATAGATCAAATTTTGAGTTTTGAAATTTTAAATGGTGAATTCGGAATAAATAAAACAATAAACCCTTATTTTGATTTTCAAAGTAAAAGAATATGGGGAGCTACAGCTATGATTTTAAAGGAATTAATTGACTTGTTGGTTAAATAATAATAATATATTTGCCCCTCAATCTGTATTAGAGTGTCAATATTTAAAAGAAATCCATTTGGTCATAATCTTTATATAAAAAAATGGTTAATTAGAATTTTTGGATGGTTGACTCATAGAAGATTCAAAGGTTTTAATCAGTTAAAGATTGAAGGTTCTGAAATTTTAAATAATTTACCTGAAAATAAAGTATTATTTGTATCCAATCATCAAACCTATTTTGCTGATGTGGTTGCTATGTTTCATGTTTTTAATGCAAGTCTCAGTGGAAGAGAAAATTCAATTAAAAATGTTGGATATCTATGGAATCCAAAATTAAATATCTATTATATTGCTGCAAAAGAAACTATGAAGGCAAATATTGTCACAAAATTGATGGCATATGCTGGATCAATTTCTATTCAAAGAACTTGGAGAGATAAAGGGAAAGATGTAAATAGACAAGTAAAATTTAGTGATGTTTCAAATATTGGAAAAGCACTTGATGATGGTTGGGTTATTACATTTCCTCAAGGAACTACAACACCTTTTAAACCTATTAGACGAGGAACAGCTCATATAATTAAGACTTTTAAGCCAATTGTTATTCCTATTGTAATTGATGGTTTTAGAAGATCTTTTGATAAAAAAGGAATTAGAATTAAGAAAAAAGATATTCTTCAGTCAATGGAAATTAAAGAACCACTAAATATTGATTACGAAAATGATTCATTTGAATCAATAATTGAGAAAATTGAATACGCAATAGAACAACATTCCTCATTTCTAAAGGTTATTCCCAAGGAAGAACTAGAGGAATACGAGAAAATTAATAAAAGAAGAAAGTTTTAATAAATTTTATTCTAAAACAATTGTTCTAATTGAAGGATTAAATGATGTTTTTATAAGCTGATTTTTATTATTTAATAATTCTAATTTAATTTTATTTTCACCTTTAGGAAGTCCTTCTATGAAATATGGTGACCACTCATAAATATAAAAAACAACATCATTTATAGTCGCTCTTACTCTATTTCCATCAGAAGAAAGTTTAGTATTTACTAAATAAAAATCTAATAAAATTTTTTCTGTATCACCATTTTTGTAAACTCCTTTTGGTCTACTGTAAAATAAAAACTCGTTGTTTAAATCAATACCATTATCACCAATTTGTGTTAAAATATATGCATTTGTATTTTTTACAGATTCGTGATAAGATCTCGATAAAAAAGCTAAAATTACATTATTACTTTCTACTAATTCTTTTTCAAATATATTTTCATAATGAGCTGAATAAGGATTATTATTTATTATTAAATGAATGTGTTGGCCCTTTCCAGAGTTAGCAATTTGGAAGTTAAAATTGTTTTGTGTTTGTGCTCCTAATTCATAATCATTAACCTTAAATGAAAAGATATGTTTATCATCTTCATTTTTTATATCATTTAATGATAAGTTTGAATTTTCATATGATGGTGAATTTTCTAACTTTGAAATTGTAATAGAATTTGTATTAGAACAAGAAACAAATAATACTATTAACATTATGTTTAGTATTATTTTTGATTTATTTATCATATAAAGTTTATTTTTATTTTTCATGAATTTTAAAATTAATAAAATCTGTCTCATTCTGCCATTTTTTTTAATAATAAGCTCATGTGGTTTATTAAAAGAATCAAATGGAGTTGTGAATTATAAAACAATTGATTTTAATACTGTTGACGCTCCTAAGTCACCAACTTATGATTCAATGAATGATTGGTTAGTTCATCCTGACAAAAAAGAAACAAAATATTCTTATTTAAAGAAAAACAACAATTTACTAAAGGCCGATGTTTTTTTTGTTGTTCCAACTCTTTTTTCTGATAAAAAAAATACATCTTGGAATTCTGATATTTACGATAATAACTTTTCTAATCTATTGATAGAGTCATCAATTAAATATCAAGCCACAGCCTGGTTAGATGCTGGAAACTTATATTCTCCAAACTACCGTCAAGCTCATTTCAGAGTTTTTGATGAAAGATTTTGGCCAAATGGTGGAGAAGATGCGTATAACTTAGCCTATGAAGATATCAAGAAAGCCTTTGAAGTTTATCTTAAGAATTATAATAAGGGGAAACCCATAATTATAGCTGGTCATAGTCAAGGGGCAGGCCATTTAAAAAGATTATTACAAGAGGTGTTTGATGGAAAGGATATTGAAAGTAGGCTAATAGCAGCCTACTTAATTGGAACTAAAGTAACTGAAGATGATTTTTTTTCACTTAAATTAATGAACTCCGAAAATGAAATTGGCGGATATGTAACTTGGAATACATTCAAGGTTTTGAATAATGAGGGTAAATATAACTTAACTATAGATAGAGTTTGGTTAAACGATGCACAGGTAACTAATCCTATAACCTGGAATAATTTTATAAGTAAGGATTATAATGATCACAAAGGTTTTTTATGGTTAAATCAAAAAGTTTTCCCAAATACTATTATTATCGAATCTATTGATGAAGGTATTAATATAAAAACTCCTAAAATGGGATTTCCAAAAACTTTATTATTTTCAGCTATAAAGGACTATCATAAAGGTGATATCAACCTATTCTGGGAAGATATAAGAATCAATGCAATAAAAAGAACAAGAAAATACTTTGAAATAAATAACTAGATATTGTTAAATGACCAGCCATCTCTCATTTTTTCTTTAAGCAATTCATCAATTTCAGGGTCATTAGTTATTTTCATTTTATCAGAATCATACTTTATTTTTCTTCCAAATCTTTGAGAAAGAACACCTAAAAGAGCCATTTCAGTCAAATCAGCTCCGTAATTGAAGTTTGACAACGGTTGATAATTATTTTTAACAGCATCAATCCACTCAAAAACAGGTGTTTCATCACCCCATTTTAATCTTGGGATTTTTTGTGTTGGTTTATTGTTTTTAAAATCTATCCACTCATCCTCAGAAACAAGAAGTTTAGGATTATTAGGTCTACCACCTGTCATTAATGATTTTTCAGATCCAACCATTATCATACCAGCGTTACCTAATTTTTCAATTTCCCAACTTTTATTCATATCAGGTTTAAAACCTCCTTCATACCACTTAAGTATTAGATCTTCTTTGTTTTTTCTTTTGAACTTATAGGTTACCGTGGATTTTTCAGAAACGAATTTTTCTTTTGTCATTGGATTAGGCACAAAACCATCTATTTCATATGGCATTCCTAAATTAAGTGCCCAAAAAGGACCATCAAGAGTATGACAAGACCAATCTCCTAATTGTCCATTACCAAAATCATAAAACCCTCTCCATGACTTAGGTGCATAAGCTGAATTAAAATCTCTATATTCTCTTGGTCCCAACCATAGATTCCAGTCAAGGTGATCTGGAATTTCATGTTTTGGAGGGGGGAATGATTTAGGTTTTGTCCAATAATGACCCGGTCTAAAGTTAAATTCACCTATCCATCCATGAACTTCATTAACTTCACCTAATACTCCTGCTTCGTACCATTCCTTAATTTCTCTTACTCCATTAGTTGTATGACCTTGGTTTCCCATTTGAGTAATTACATCATAATATTTTGAAGCTTTTTTTAAGGTTCGACACTCCCATACATTATGAGCTAATGGTTTTTCCATGTAAACATGTTTTCCAAGCTGCATTGAAATCATTGCAGGAGAGAAATGTGTATGGTCTGGTGTACTAATGATTACAGCATCAATTTCCTTATGCATCTGATCAAACATTACTCTATAATCTTTAAACTTTTTTACTCCAGGAAAAACTTCTTTAATCTTTTTATATCCATTTTTAGCTCTATTATCATCAACATCACACATTGCAACAATATTATCAGATCCAAAAACTTTTGAATAATTAGCAAATCCTCTTCCTCCAACACCTATCACAGCTATATTAAGTTTGCTATTTAAATTTTGACTGGATAGGTAGGAAGGTAATAATGCAGTACCTGCTGTTAGAATCAATCCTTTTTTAAGAAAACTTCTTCTTGTATTATTCATATTAAAATTTTCTGTAAGGAGAGTCTAAATACTTATTTGCTTCATTTTCCATGAATCTAGCTTTTTTACTGTCCCAATTTAAAGTTTTACCAGGAAATCTACCAGCAATAACTCCAAGTAGAATAGTTTCAGTAAGTCTAGCAGAGTAGGAGAAAGGAGCTGTACATTTATCTTTACCTAAGCATGCATCTATAAACTGATGGTAATGAAGATGAGATTCACCTGCATAATCTCTAACAGGTACTTCACTTAAATCTCCATTATTGACAAAGTTTGAAACATCAAATTTTTTGTATTTACCATTTTCAATAAATTTTGGAATTTCCATAAAATGTGGTAATAATAATTTTTTTCCATTTTCACCAATAAACATAGCTCCCTGTAATGGAAGCTTATCATTATTTGGAAGTTTTAAATCTTTATGCTTACTTGGTGATCCTTTCCCGTCTTCCCAAATCCATTTTAATTTTTCAGTTGTGTATTTTGTTCCAGGAAACTCATATTCAACATAGTTTTCCTCAGGAAAACCATAGTTATTGGGTTTTCTACATTTATTTTTAATTGTCAGAGGAACATCTAAATTCAAAGCATTGTATGGTGTGTCAAATATATGTACGCCCATATCTCCCAATGTACCACATCCAAAATCTACTAGTTTTCTCCACATTCCTGGGTGATATATTTTTTCTTTATATGATCTTTCTGCTGCAGTTCCAAGCCACAAATTCCAATCTAAATTTTCTGGAATTTGATCACTTCCCTCATGTACTGGTCCATCATATCCCCAATTCTTTGGAGACCAAGCTCTTACTGTACTTACTTTACCAATAAGACCTGATTGAATTAACAACGTTGCTAATTTATAATCATAAAAGGAGTGAACTTGAATACCCATTTGGGTTATCAAGTTTTTTTCTTCAGCTATTCTTTTCATTTCTCTAGCTTCAGACACATGATGAGTTAAAGGTTTTTGACAGTAAACATGTTTGTTGTTTTCCATTGCCATAATTGATGCAGGAGCATGTGTATGATCAGGTGTTGAAACAACTACAGCATCAATTTTGTCAGAAACTTCCTCAAATAATTTTCTATAATCTTTATATTTTTTTGCATTTGGAAAAGCTTTTCCTGCTTCATTTAACGCATTGGAGTCAACATCACAAATTGCTACAACTTCAACACTTTTGTGAGATGCAATATCATCCAAGTCTGCTTTTCCCATACCACCAACTCCAATATGAGCTGTTCTTACCACTGTTTTTGTGTTCTTTAAAAAATCAAAATTTGGTAAGAATGGTAGTGTACTTAACATTGATGTGTTCTTTATGAATTTTCTTCTATCTAACATACTATAATTTTTTTATTTTAATATTTCTAAACCATATTGGTGTATCGTGATCTTGTAAAGCAATATATCCATTTTTAAATTTTCCATAATCAGGAAAATCATCCCATTTACCTGAATTCCTTTTTGAATACCAATCTTCTGAATAGGGTACAAAAGAAAGTAATAGTTTTCCATTTAACCAATGTTCAGCTTTTTCTTTTGTATAAATTATTCTTGATGAATTCCATTCTCCTGCAGGATTTAAACTTTTATTGTCAATATTAGGCTCATGCATTGCATAATCAGCACCAGATTTTTGCCAACTCTCTAACTTAGCATTATTAATTTCTTCCCAACCATCATCATCAAGAATCTGATATTCAGGTGAAATTTCATAAGGAGCATTATAACCTTCTTGCACATGATAAAATACTCCACTATTACCCCCCTTTGGTAGTTTCCACTCAAGGTATAATTCAAAATATTCAAACTGTTCTTTATGATAAATTATATCACCACCCCCAGACCATTCTTCTTCAAGTTTTAATTCAGTATCAAAAGTTAAATTTCCATCAATAGCTGCCCATTTATCTGGAATCGTTTCACCATTATAAGCCCTCCATCCATCAGTTGTTTCTCCATCAAACAAATAAATCCAATCAGAATCTTTATTTGAATTACATGCTGTTAATAGTATGATTATAAACAACAGAGTATATTTTTTTATATTATTCATAGTTAAGTTTAATTTTTTCAAACAGTTTTAATTCCGCTATAAATTGCCAATCCATATTTAATGATTGATTTGCAGTATGATTATGATGATCTTGATCAAGAAAATATGAATTATCTTTGTTTATATTTCTAGTTTTTGAATATACTTCTTCAAATTCTAGTCTTAAATCAGAAAATTTTTGATTTAATTTAATTACTTCCTCAATTGAAATTTCCTCTTTATCAAAACTCTCCAATGTTAATAAGGCATCATAGCTGAATTTAGCTAGTTTAGCAACTTGCTCATACACATCTAAGGCATAGTTATTCCTAATTGTTTTTGTTTTTAATTCTTCAATTTTTTCTAAAATTATTTTAAGATTTGAAGAGTGATTTTTTGCTTTTTCAATTTTTTTAGAATTATTTTTTATCCATACACCTTTATTCTTGTTATCAGGTAATTTAATTAAATGAGTTTCTATTGAGTTTTTATTTTTGCTAATTTGATTTCTATGTTTTTTTTCCACCACAAATAAATTAGCCCA
>Ga0208127_1000374_pt1 | contig 22924 bp, 16 predicted proteins | sample ETNtaG_6_FD_185751 | JGI IMG/M metagenome (GOLD analysis project Ga0208127, IMG submission 185751) | Marine microbial and viral communities from oxygen minimum zone, Eastern Pacific Ocean - ETNP201306SV45 (SPAdes) (version 2) | ecosystem: Environmental > Aquatic > Marine > Oceanic ... | reverse complement strand
TCTATATCATCGTCGGGTTGGTGTTGTTCCTGATTAAATGGAATCTAGATCGGCTGCTGAGCGGGTACTTTTTCTCGGTATCGTGGATGCCCTACCGGTATCTTATACCGGGAATGGAGGGGCTGGACGAGGCGCTGGAAGGGCGCCGAGATTTGCTGATGACACTGGCGGTGACCGCGCTGCCGTTTGTTTACCTCGGCGTATTGTTCACGGTGAAACGGCTGCGTTCCATCGGGGCCCCGTTGTTTTTGGTGGGGGTTTTTTTTATTCCGTTTATCAACCTGTTATTTTTCGCCGTGCTCTCGGTGCTGCCGGCACGGCAGGTGGAGGACGGCGTGGATCATCCACCGCATTGGCTGGAACGCATGATGCCACGTGATCGATGGGCGAGTTTTTTTCTATCCGCCTGGGCGGCCGTGTTGGTGGGGTTGCCTATTCTGGCGATTGGGATCAATTACCTGCAAAGCTACGGGTGGGGCGTGTTTGTGGGTATCCCGTTTATGTTGGGATTGATTGCTACACTGCTGTATGCGGTGCATCAGCGGCGGACTTTTTGGGAATGTCTCTCGGTGGCGTTGTCCGCCTGCGCGCTGTTTGGGGCGTGCGTGTTTCTTCTGGCGATGGAGGGTATCATTTGCCTAGCCATGGCGTCGGTGATTGCGATGCCGTTATCCTGTCTGGGCGCGTTGGCGGGTTTCGGGATTCAGTCGAACCACCACGCCAGCCGCGTACCGCCGGTGTTGTTGTTATCCTGCCTGCTGCTGATGGGGTTTGAGAAAATGGAAAACCCCAAGCCGGTGTCTTATGCCGTGACGTCCAGGGTGGAAGTGGATGCCCCGCCGGAAGTGGTGTGGAACCACGTGGTATCCTTCAGCGAATTGCCGCCGGTGGAGGATTGGATCTTCAAGACTGGTCTGGCCTACCCTCTCCGGGCGGAGATCGAGGGCGAAGGCGTGGGGGCCGTGCGGCATTGTGTGTTTTCTACCGGCGCCTTTGTGGAACCCATCACCATTTGGGACGAACCGCGTCATTTGCGGTTTGATGTCACGGCAATGGCTGAGCCGATGCAGGAATGGACGTTTTATTCAGACGTGCACCCGCCACATCTCGAAGGCTATTTCCAAACCACCCAGGGCGAGTTTTTGCTCGAACGCCTACCGGAAGGCCGCACGTGCCTGCACGGTACCACATGGTATCACAACGATCTGTGGCCGGCGAATTACTGGAAGGTGTGGTCCGATCACCTGATCCACCGCATTCACCTCCGCGTGTTGCGCCATGTGAAACAGCTGGCCGAGGCGGAGGCTACTGCGCCGTCCAGCCCCCATCGACGCTGAGCATGGCGCCGGTTGTGTAGCTAGCCGCGTCGCTGGCAAGATAAATGGCCGAGCCTTGGATCTCCTTCAGATCTCCCCACCGCTTAAGCGCGGTGGCACCTACAATGAACTTCTTGCCCTCCTCGGTATCGGCAATAGGCACGTTCATGGGAGTGAGGAAAGGGCCTGGGCAGATAGCGTTTACGGTGATGCCTTCCTCGGCCAGTTCCATGGCCAATGAACGGGTGAGCATTACCGCGCCGCCTTTGCTGCTGCAATAGGGGGTGCGGTTGGCGATCGCCACGAGGCCCAGCGCGCTGGCGAGGTTGATGATACGACCGTACTGTTTATCCTTCATGTGCGGTAACACCGCGCGACAGGCGAGCCAGGTCCCGTCCACATTGATGCGCTGCACTTCGGCAAATTCCTCGTAGCTAACCTCGTCAATCGGCCCGCGGATGTTGATGCCTGCGCTATTTACAAGGATATCGATCCTGCCAAATTCCTCCAGACACTTGGCGGCCATGGCCTCCATGTCGGCCTGTTTGGACACATCGGCAGCGAACCCTATCGCCTTACAGCCGTATTCGGCGGCGATTTTGTCCGCGGCGGCTTGGGCTTCCTCGGCATTGCGACTGACTAGCATGAGGTTTGCTCCAGCACTAGCCAGACCGGCGCCCATGGCCTCGCCCAATCCCTTGGAGCCGCCAGTAATGATCGCCACGCGATCGGTGAGTTCGAATAGTTTAATTCCGGGGAGCATGATTATTTCTTCAAATTAAATCGATGGATACGGCCGAACACTGTGTATTCGGCGACGAAGAGGTCGCCGACTGAATTAAACGCGACGCCGTGCGGGGCGGAGAAAAAGCCGGGGCGCCATTTGGCGGGCGGGAGTTTGTTGGTAGCGGTTTCGCCGGGAGCGGTGTTGTGGCCGAGTTGGGCGACGACTTTGCCGGCTTTGTCGTAGAGCGAGGCGCGGCCTTTGATTTCACCGGTCACCGCCAGGTTACCATGGACGGCCACGGCGGCAGGGCGCAACACGTCCTTGGCGTATACCCCGTGGAATTTGCCATCGAGGCCAATGTGAATGAGCCGCATTTTTTCGCGGTCGGCCCCAAGAATACGCGGGGGATCGAAGCGGGTATCGATGCAGATCTTGTGCAGTGTTTGGGATCCGAGCAGTTCGCGGCCGCCGATGGTCTTGATGTATTTACCAGCCTTATCGAAGTGATGGATGTAATCAGTGGAGTAGCCGTCGACCACAAAGAGGTCGCCGTTGGGGGCGACGTCCACACCGGTGAGGCGCATGCGGCCGCCGCGCTTGAACTTGGTGGGTACGGTGGCGGGTTTAATGTCCAGCACTGTCTTGCCGTCGAGCGTGAGCTTGAGGATGTTTTGGCCACCTAGGCGCGGGCCGTAGATGTGTTCGCCGTTCTCAGTCTCGCGAATCACAAACCCGTGAAAATCGGTAGGCGCATTAGGGACGTTGCGCAGGTAGTTGCCCTTGTTGTCGTACACCTGTACGCCGGCTTTCGGGCCGCCCTGTACGCTGATGTACACTTCGTTTTTGGAACTGACGGCAATGTCGCCGTGCATGTTGCCGATTTGTTTTTCGTTGGTGGGCATAGAGGCCCAGAATTTTTCCACCGTGTATTCCGCGCCAATAACCTGTTGAGCAAGGAGCGAGATGAGGAGAAGGAGGTGTGTTTTCATTTTAAACTTTCGGGTAAACCCACGGATTGCGGTAATCGCGCCGGAGAAGTTGATTGGCTTCCTGATCGTTGAGGATTTGTTCCTTGTCGCCGTCCCATTGGAGGCTCCGACCGAGGCGATAGGAAATCATGCCAAGCATCGGCAGCACAGAGGAACGGTGCGCCGGCTCAATGTCCGCTGCTGGCGTGTGCTTGGGATCGGCGATCGCCTTCATGAAATCCGCCCAGAGCGGCGGGAGGTTATGGCCGTCGCGTTCGTTATCAAAGCGCGGATCGCCGTGGGCTTTCATTCCGTTTTTCTTCGCCGGATAAAATGTCCAACCATCGCGCCAGCCGATGTGCAGAATGCCTTCGGTGCCATAAAAGTAAGCGCCGTAACGGTGGTGTTCGGTGGCGTTCATCGCGAAGCGCCGATGTTCCCATGTGACGGTGAAGTCTTCGTAATCATAAATGGCCACCTGCGAGTCGGGCGTGTCGCTGGTCATTGCCTCGCCGTCATTCACCGCAGTACCGCGCACCGGTCGGCCGCCGCTGGAAAAAACGCGCTTGGGAAATTTCTCATCACTCCACCAGGTAATTTGGTCGAGCCAATGCACGCCCCAGTCGCCGAGGGTGCCGTTGGCGTAATCAAGAAAATGGCGCCAACCGCCCGGGTGCAGCCGACGATTGAACGGCCGCTTGGGCGCCGGGCCACACCAGAGATCCCAATCCAGTCCCACCGGCGCGGGACTGTTCGGCGTGGGTTCCTCTTTGCCCCCGCCGCCGGTGACGAACAACCGGACCTGACCCACCTTACCGACTTTGCCGGACTTCAAAAACTTCATCGCCTCCACATGATGCGGCCCAATACGCCGATGCAGGCCCACCTGCACCACGCGTTTGGCCGCCCGTGCGGCGTTGAGAATGGCGCGGCTTTCTTCTACCGTGTGCGCAGTGGGTTTCTCAAGGAACACATGGGAGCCTGCTTCAATCGCCGCAATCGCCGGCAGTGCGTGCCAGTGGTCGGGCGTGGCGATAATCACAATCTCCGGCTTCTCCTTGCCGAGCATCTCGCGAAAGTCATTGTACTTGCGCGGCTGATCGCCGTTGAGATCGGTGATCTCCTCGGCGCTTACCTCGCGCGTCTGCTCGCTCACGTCGCAGATGCCCACCACCTTGCATTGGCCGTGCGCCATCGCGTCGCGCAAAATGTTCATACCCCACCAGCCCGCTCCGATGATCGCCGTGCGATATTTTTTGCCGGGAGCCGCCAATAACGGCGTGGCGGCAAAGGAAGCCGCCGTGGCGGCCGCGGAGGTTTTTAGGAAACGACGACGGGAAGCTTGCATGACAGGAAAGCTGGGATTATTGACCGCGTCGCAGATCGAGGCAAACCAAATGGCCCTTGGAATTGCGGCAGTACAACAGGCCGTTGGCCAGCACCGGTGCGGTCCAGCAATCCTTGTCCAGCACGCGCGTGCGGCCGGAGGGCTTGAATCCCTTGGGCGTGGCTGGGGCGGTCATCAAGGCCCCCGTACCGGTGAGCACTATCAAGCGATCATCGGCGGCGGTCAAAGCGCCGAACCCGGTGGCGTGTTCCCAAACCACTTCGCCGGTCTTCCAGCTCACGCAGCGCAGTTTGCCCGGGCCACCGCTGTCGCCATCGAAGCCGTACAAATGATCGCCGATCTTCACCGCGGCATTCATTTGCGTGGACAAATTTTTATTTTTCCAAACCTCCGTCAGCTCGGCTCCGATTTTGTATAGGCCACAGCCTTTCCGGTATCCACTGCCCACAAACACCTGATCGCCATCTACAATGGCATCGGCCGCATTCACGCCGTACCGAGTAAACCAACGCAGGCTCCAGGCTTCCTGGCCATCGGCCACCTTCACCGCCGAATAGGCGCGGCCGCTACTCACGATCACGTGCGGCTGACCGCCCAGCATCACGGGCTGCGGCGTGGCGTAGCCGGCCTCACCGTCGGGGGATTTCCAAAGTGTCTTGCCGGTTTTCAAATCCAACGCCACGCCGGCCGAACCGGCATTGATCAGAAGACGGTCGCCTAGTACGAGCGGTGACCCGTTGAAGCCCCAGGTCGGGACGCGGACCTGATCCTCCTTGGCGAGATGCCGCGCCCAGAGCACCTGAACTTCGCCAGCGTTTTTTGGATGCGGCACCAAGCAGCTCACCTCGCCCCATTTGCCGGCCACATAAACGCGACCGTCAGCCACCGTGGGCGTGCTGCCCGGACCGCCGATGTAAAACTTGGCACCGATGTTCGACAACCACGAGTAACTCCACTGCTTGCGGCCGGTCTTGGCGTCGAGACAGTACAGCGTGTCGGCGCCTTCGTTGTGCCCCAGCGTATACAGGCGTCCTTTCGCCACGGCCATCGATGAAAATCCAATGCCAACCTGCGCCTCCCATAACCGCTTCGGCCCAGTCTCCGGCCAGTCGGTTTGCCAGTTTTTTTCGCGTGAAATGCCGTCGTACTGCGGCCCGCGAAAGTGCGGCCATTCTTCAGCCGTCAGCCACAACGGGGCCAGCAGCAGGGGAAGGAGTTTGCGAGTTATCATTTAAATTTTCAATTGTGTGTGCGCGTAGGCGACCGATTTAGCATTGTTGGCCTCTGTTCCCATCGCCAGTGCGGCCGTGGTGCCTGCCAAAATAATCCGCCGATCCATCACGTCCGCCATCCTCTCCGTTGGCCGACTCCTTGGCAAGCGCGGGCGCGCGCGGTACAACCTCCGCGTGTTCACGCTGCATCCCCAACTCCAGGCCGATTGCCACCCACTCGGGAAACTCACCGGCGGCCGTCTGCTGCTCCATCGCAATGCTGCGGTGACGTGGTTCATTCTCGTGCCCGAAACGGAGGCCGCCGATCTGCTGGATTTGCCTGAGGCCCAACTCAACTCAATCATGGCCGATGGCCGGGCCTTGTCGGTCTTCCTGAAAAACGAGCGTAACTTTCCCAAGGTCAATTTCGGCGCGATTGGGAATCTCGTGCCGCAACTGCACCTGCACATCGTCGGCCGCACTCCCGAGGACGCCTGCTGGCCCCAGCCAGTTTGGGGCAACCTGCCTGAAGGCCCAGCCTACACCGAACCCGAGATCGAAACCCTCCGCAATCAACTCATCGAACATTGCGACCTGCAACCGGTTGATTAACACTCCGCGCATGGATCTCCAGCTCACAAACCAAGGCGTGGTGGTGCTCGGCGGCGGCAGCGGGATTGGGCGCGCGATTGCCGCGACGTTTGCGGCGGAAGGCGCGTGCGTGGGCGTGTTCGGTCGCAGCCTGCGCTGCAGTAAATGGCCAGTGGAATTGGAGGTGGAATATGTGGTGGGCGACATTGCCGATTCCGAGAGTGTGCAATCTGCCGCGAGGCAGTTTGAGGAAACCCTCGGCGGCGTGCGGCATGTGATCTGCGCGGCCGGTATCGGCTCGGGCAAGTTTGGATTTCCATTTTGGAACCTCGAACCGGCGGATTGGCCGCGGGTGCTGGAGGTGAATGTCATGGGCATGGTGCATACTGCGCACGCGTTTGCACCGGGCCTGCGCGCGGCGGGCGAGGGGACATTTCTATTTCTCACCTCGGTGGCCGCCCAGACTGGATCGCCCACCGATCCGCCCTATAGCGCGACCAAGGCGGCGATCATTAATTTCATGCAAGTCATGGCCAAGGATTTGGCGCCTTTCAACGTGCGCGCCAATTGTCTCTCGCCCGGCATGGTGAAAACACCCCTCAATGAATCGGTCTGGGCCGCCGGCCAGGAGCAACTGCCCGAGGAAGGGCGCCAGAGCTACGAGGACTGGGCCGCGGATAAGATCAAGACTATCGCGCCCCTCGGTCGCTGGCAGCAACCCCCCGAATTCGGCGCCATGGCCGCCTATCTCGCCTCGCCCCACGCCCACAATATCACCGGCCAAACAATTAACATCGACGGCGGCCAAGTGATGCATGCCTAGCCAAATCACTTGCCAAACCCGCCTCTCACAGGGAGAGTCGCCGCCGATTTACTTTTATTATGAGCGAGAAAAAATGTCGTTGGGGTTTCCTGAGTGCCGCCTGGATCGGGATGAAAAACTGGCAATCGGTTGCATTGTCCGGTAATGGCGAGATTGTGGCCGTGGCCAGCCGAGATAAAGCCAAGGCGCAGGCTTGGATCGATGAATGCTCCGCGCATGTTCCGATGCCGTCATCAGCCGATGGTGCCGAGGCGGTGGAAGGCTACGACGCTCTGCTCGCACGCGACGACATTGACGCCGTGTACATTCCGCTGCCCACCGGTGTACGGTCTGAATGGGTGATTAAGGCCGCGCAGGCCGGCAAACATGTGATATGCGAGAAGCCTTGCGGCATCGATGTGGCCGAGACTGAGGCGCAGCTCGCCGCTTGCAACGAGGCCGGTGTGCAGTTCATGGACGGCGTGATGTTCATGCATAGCAAACGGCTGGATGCGCTGCGCGAGACATTGACCGACGGCAGCATCGGCGAGGTACGCCGCATTCATTCGGCGTTCAGCTTTAATGGCGGCGACGATTTTGTCTCCGGCAACATCCGCATGCACAGCGATCTCGAGCCGCTCGGCTGTCTGGGCGATCTCGGCTGGTACAATATTCGCTTCAACCTTTGGACCATGGACTACGCCATGCCCAAGGCCGTGAGCGGCCGCATGATTCGTGGCGCTTCACGTGGCGACAGCCCCGATCAGGTGCCCGTGGAATTTTCCGGTGAACTCTTCTACGACAACGATGTCACCGCCAGCTACTACTGCTCCTTCATCACCGCTAACCAGCAATGGGCCCACGTGTGCGGCACGGACGGCACACTGCGGGTGGATGATTTCGTGGTGCCGTTCTTTGGCTCCGAGGCGAAGTACACCGTAAGCAACACCGAGAGCAATCAGCACGTGTGCGATTTCAACATGGAACAGCGCGACCGCATTGTGTCCGTCAAGGAACACGCTAATGCCCATCCCACAGCGCAGGAAGCCAATCTCTTTCGAAACTTCGGCGACCTTGTCCTCAGCGGTGAGACTGATCCCAAGTGGGGTGAGATCACCCTGCAAACCCAAAAGGTCATGATGGCCTGTCTCGAGTCTGCCAAACAAGACGGCGCGCGTGTGGAACTTTAATGGGTTTTATCCGCTGCCTCCGTTAATTAATCCACCTTCCACCAGCCGTTGATACGGGTGAGGAGATCCTGAACGACTTCGGGGTGGGCTTGTGCCAGATTCTTGGTTTCATGTGGATCGGCATGGAGATCGAAGAGTTCTAAATCCGCACCTGTTTTTTTGCGATGGCCACCGCCCCAGGGCTTAATTTTCGGTGGATTTTTGATCCAGGCAACGAGTTTCCATTTGCCGGTGATGCAGGATTGGGTCCAGAGACTCTTTTCCGGTTCAGTGGCGGAGACCATGTTGTGGGCGAAGTTTGAGAGGAACAGTGTCTCGCGCTGGGCCACCGCTTGTTGGTTGAGCAGATTGACGCCGGGTAAGGAGGGCGGAGGCTTTACGCCGGCCGCAGTGAGGATCGTAGGAACCACGTCGATGTTGGATACTAGTTGGTGCTCATCCTTGCGTGGTTTTATTTTGCCGGGCCAATGCGCGATGACCGGGGTGCGTACGCCGTTTTCATAGGGATGCGCTTTGCCGTATTCGTTCCAGCCGTTGTCAGCGAGGTAGAGTACCAGCGTGTTGTCAGCCACACCCTTTTTCTTCAGTTGGCTCATCAATTCGCCGCAGGTTTCATCGAGCCACTCAATCATCGCTAGATACTTGGCTTTTTTTTGATTTTTGACTGCGGCATATTTCTTGAGCAACCGTTCGGGTGGATTGTGCGGCGTGTGCGGCAGGAACGGAGCGTACCAGACAAAGAACGGCTTTTCTTGTTGCTGCGCCTTGTCGATGAAATCGTAAATCGGCTTCATCGACTTGCGTCCTATAGACAGCGCCTTCCCGCCGTGGCGGCCGGTGGGACCCATGTCGTCGGTGAAGCCAACCTGGTTCGGGTGTCCCATCCAGTATTTACCCGTATGCAAGGTCATATAACCAGCATCGGTGAGCAGTCTAGGTAGTTGTGGCTTTTTGAAAAACGGATCAATCCAATCTGCGCGGTTTTGTCCTTGATGGGGATCATTGCCGGTGATGCCGTGTTGATGCGGGTACAACCCGGTAAGCATCGTGGCTAGTGACGGACTACAAATGGCGGTGGTAACGTATCCACGGGTGTAAGTCAGCCCTTCCGCGGCGAGACGGTCGATGTTGGGAGTTTTGGCATGGGGATGACCGGCAAATCCGTAATCGGTCCACGCATGATCATCGGAGATGATCAGCACGATGTTGGGTTGCTTGGCATTTTCAGCGATGGCTGTAAAAACGAGTGAGAGTAGCAGTAAAAGTGCAAAAATGATTGTGTGATTCTTCATCTGGTTTGCGTAAGTGAGTGAATTCGTTTCATCGAACGTAGATCTTTCCAAACCTCAGCGGTTCGTGAAACGATTTTGCGTCTTCTGTCAGTGGCGAGAATGAACTCGTTTCGACCTCTTCTGTTCCGGACCGTTTGCGGAACAGGTTGAAGTACCACGGCAGGCTTGTTCCTTTTCCGGACGCGCGCGCTTCGGCTTTGGCTTCAAACGGCTGGTTGCCAATGATTTGATGCAGCGGGTCTTCGTCCGACGTTGTCACTGGCAAACGGATTTCGACTGACCAGAAATCGTTGCCCACGTGCGTCGCGACTTCCGCCTGCGACGACCATTCGTAGGCGCGTCCCTGTTTCAGTGTGACACTGCGGTCGAGGTCGATAACCGCACCCGCCGGATTGATGACGATCTGGTAGTACGAGTGCTTGTCCGTTTCGATCAGCAGTTCAAGGTGCTCGCCCTGCCAGATCGCGGGGTCGTGATGCTTCCTCGAACCGGTGACTGGTGGTTGGTCGGGATCGAACTCACAGCGAACACCGAAATACAAACTACTTTTCCACCAACGGCCCATGAACTCCGCCGCGTCCTTTGGCTTTGCTGCCGTGCGGAGGTGGCGGAGGTGGCGGAGTGGTCGGGGATAGTTGTAAGCCGTCCAGAATTTCTCATCCAACTTGCCGTCCATCTTCAGCGAATCGCGGACGTCGCGCCACTTGTCTTTGCCCATGTCGATGAGACGATATTCGGGAAGACCTTCGGGCCGTGGTACGTTCATCTGCTTTGAGCGGCTGCGGAATATCGTCAGGAACTCATCGACTAACGCGATCCGCTTTCCGTAGACCGAAGTCGACGGAGCGGCTGCTTTGGCTTTGTCGAACAGCTCGAGCGCGTGACTCGCCAGCTCACCGTTAGAACCAAGTCGCACGTATTCTTTCTCGGAAAACTTGATGAATGCTTTCATCTCGGCTGCGGCGGGGCCATAGAACAGCTTGTAGTACTCAGCGAGGAGAACATCGACGTCCTGTTCAACATCCCACCAGAGCCGCGAACTCACCCACGGATTCAAATGCGACATGCCTGGGTGATGCAGGCCGCCTTTTTCAAACGAAATCTGGAGATCCTCGCGCCAGGTCTGGCCGTGACTCGCTTTCATTCCGCGGTCGGCCACATGCGGCCAATACTGAGGACGCCACGCGCCGCGGTGCGTGAATGGCGAGAAGTTCAGGGTTACCGAAAGCGGGTTGTTCGTCTTTGCCCGCCACTGCTTTCGAAGCGAAGCCGCAGCCTGGTGAGCGTCGTCATCCAATTCGCGAATCGGTCGACCGTTGGTGATCTGCACCAGCACGTTGTCCGGCAGTTTGTGGATCTTCAGCGGCGGCAGGCGATAAGTGCTGTAGGCTCCACAGAACACTTTTCGATCGGGATGCGTTTTTGCAAGTTCGTTTGCGACTCGAACCACGAATTCCCAGACGTAGTCGGATGAAATCCCCGAAGGCCCGCGCTGGATCGTTGCCTGATCGCGGCATAGGTCGCACTGGCAATGCGTGAACCCATCGTGAGGCATGACCGAGACCATGGGAACTTCGTAGTGATCAAACATCAGCCGCGCAAAGGCGACCATCTCGTCGAAGAGTCCTTCCGAAGAAAGGCAGGCACTGGCCGTTTTGCGAGAATTGTCGCGTTTGCCGTTGGCCAGCATGGCGTAGTATTCGGGATGAGCCTTGCGTTGGTCGGGATGCTCGGTCACATAACGCTGGCCGTGGTGCAGGACGGCGTATTGGTTGTTCGCCCCGATGCGCAGATACCACAAAGCGTCTGCAAGTTCATTGGATGAAATAAGAGGCCGGAGAATACTCCGAACTTCCCAATCCGGAGTCACCGTGCGGTTAATTTGCGGCAACGCGACGCTGGTTGTGCGCGGTAAGACTTCACCCAACGCGCCCGGCATATACCAGCGCACACCGAGCTGGCGCAGAAACGCGTAAACGGCGTTGAGCGAACCACGATGGTCGAAGTTCCAGATATCGAGTTGCCTGTTGTAGTCACGATAAATACTCCGCCCGATCGGATTCATCCACGGCTTGCCGGCGAGCTTCTCCCACTCGGCCTGTTTTTCATCTGCCCACTGATTGTGCTGACGCGCCCACGGTTCGCGGGGTTCGAATTCCAGATCGTTGCCTACGAGGGCCAGCCAGTTTGCTCCGGATACCATTTTGAATGCGTCTCTCTTCAGTCCTTTCGCAGTTATGCCTAAGCGCTTAACGTGTTCGCTTTCACCGACGTAAATTTTGACGAGGGCATCCGCGGTTGGCTCGCTGACGATCTTGACCCGAGTGCCACTGATCTTTTCTAAGTAGGTCTGCAACTCTTGGGCTCCGAACTCGGCGGCTCGAGCCGGTTTTGTCGAAAGTACGATCTCAGCCTTCGTCTTGCCGTCTTCGACAATGAATTGCTCGGAATGCCCAATATTGATGAACCCGGCAAAGATCATCACGAACAGGAAGCATCTGAAGCGAAAGACTGTATTTATGATCCTTTTATCGCTGGTTGTCGCCATCTCTTCCGGGATGCCGAACGCAGGCTCAGTAACCCGGACCAAGTGCAGCACCGCTAGTCGGTTATTTATCCAGCCCCAGAACAAACGTCTCCGAGTAGCGTAGGGCGCCGGTGTAGGCGTCGTGGAACTGGAAGATCACTTGCGGGTGCGGGAAGGCGAACCAGCGTTCGCCGTTGCGCTCGACGGGGTTGTTGAAGACGTTGTTCACGTGCACCACGCAGTAGTGCGGGAAGGTGCGGTTGGCGCGTGGGATGTCGTCCATGGCGTAGCTGCTCCAGCGGATGTCGCAGGCGCGCGGGCCGTACTTGAACTTGCCGTTGGGCGGGCGACCGCCTTCATCCTTCATCGGGGCGTGGTTGATGGAGTTGTGCGGGCCACTGGCAAACTCGTACACGTTGTCGGTGATCTTGATGGCGAAGCTGTTGTGCAAATCGCCGGTGAGCACAAACACGCCCTTGTCGAGGCCGTCCCAAAACTCGATGAGCTCCTCGCGTTCCTTCAGGAACACGGTCCAGGCGTCGTCCTTTTTGATCGTCGCCTGCGCGTCGTCGCCGCCGCCGCTGCCGACGTGTGGGACCATGAAGTTGACCGAGGACACGACGAAAACGAAATCCGCCTTGCTGTTCTTGATGCCGTTCTTGAGCCACGCGAGTTGTTGTTTGCCGAGCATGGTGGCCTTGGGGTTGCCGGGGTTGTCGACGTTGTGCAGGCTGCGATGGGTGCGGGTATCGAGCAGGAAGAAATCGCAGTTGCCCACGGTGAACTTGCCGTAGCAACGGCGGCCGATCGAATAGGTCGCGCTGCCGTCCGCTTTGGCGGGCGGGTTGATGCGCACCTTGGTGGGGCTGATCACTTCCGCGATCTCGTACACGGCGGCGTTGGGATTACCGGGCTCCGCGTCGAGCTTGGCGTCCGGCACTCCGGCGGTAGGCGTGCCCCAGTGCACGTGGAGATTAGCCAGCTCCTTGTAGTTGAGCTTGGTGAAATTGGCGTTCGGATCTTCGAGGATATCGCTACCTTTCTTGAACTGCCCCGTGCCGAACCACGCCTTGGCGCTGTGTTCAACGGGGTTGGACCACGCGAGGTAATCGAACCATGCGCGCGTGCCGATGTCGCGGAAGACGGCGCGGCGATTCACATAGCCGACCTCGCCGGCGCCGTAGATGTCATTGACCAGTTCGTGATCGTCGGCTGTGTAAAAGCTCGGCACGTGCCGGTGCCATTCGCTGAGATTGCGACCGCGCTCAAGGTACACCTTGTAGTTTTCCCAAACACCAACGATCGACGGCGACTTCTGCACGATCTTGGGCGCCTCCTTCATCGAGTTGAGACCGACCTGATGCAGCCAGCTCTTGGGTGGATAATCGCGGCGCTGCTCGTAAAGCCAGTCGCCGTTCAGGATTGCGAAGTGCACCTGATCGCGCACCTGTTTGTTGAGCGTATCGAAAACCGGCAGCGTGGGGCCGGCACTGTTGCCACCTCCGCCATGGTTGTTGCCGCAGGCGAATTCGAATTTAAAATTAAATAGCCCATTAGGGTTACCCTTGGCGTTCTTGTAATCCGCCGCGCGCGGCAAGGTGCGAAACGAGCCGCTCAACTGATGATCCGCCACGCGGTAGTGGTAACGCGTGTTGGCCTGCAGTTTGTCCAGCTTGAGAATGCCCGTGTTGTCGTTTGCCGTGGAAGTGGTCTCGAGAACGGCTTCGCGGTCAAAGGCGTTCTTGTCCGTGCCGAATAACACCTTCACCGGCCCAGGCCGTTCGGTGCGGAACCACAGACTCATGGAATCGGCGGCCGGACGACCGAGCATGGGTCCATGCGTCACGCGAATGGTGGTGGGCAAGCCATCACGCAGGCCATTGGCCGGTTGCGCTGGAGTTTCACACGCCAAGCCAAGGCTCAGCATCACGAGCAAAGAAATCTTCGTCTTCATCAGTCGGGAATGAGCGGGCACCCTACGGGCAGACTGATGCGGAGGCAAGACGCGACCGTGTTAAAGGGGTTAAGGCTGGGCGAATTTCAGCGTGGGACCTACGGGGAGGCGGTGGCGGCTGTGGTCGGGGGAGAGATCGGAAAAGGCTGGGATGGATTGAGGTCGGGTGAGGTGGCCGTCGCGGATCAGGAGGCTGCGGACGATGTTGATGTGTGGATGAACCAGCGGCGAAAGGCCATCAAAGGCGTCCGGAGATTTAAAATGATCGCCATCGCCGGCGGCTGTGGTGGTGAGCAGAGCGTAGCGTTGGTTGGGTTGGAGGGCGATTGGCTTGGGAAGGGCGACGTAGCGGAAGGTGCCGTCGAGCTCGGCCTTGGTTCCCTCGGGCACGATGACGCGGGTGATCTCGGAGGGCGGCGTGGTGTCCACCGCTATGAGACGAACGGTGTGTGCTGTTTTGAGACCGCGACGTCTACCTTTGGGATCCGGTAGGCTGGGTTGATCGCGTTGGGTTTCGTCGGGGATAGCGCGGGCGGATCGGATGGGTTGATCTCGATCATGGTCATCCCACAGGCCGAGATGCGTGACACGCTTGGCCTTGGCGGTCAGTGTGAATTCAAAACCAATCTCGCCGGTGACATCGTTGCGTAGATTGTGCCAGCCTTCAGTTTGGATGAGGGCGGGACCCGGCTTTAAATTCAAATCGCGCGCGTGGCCGCGGTTGTGGATTTCCAAGAGCTCCGCTGCGAGTTGCTTAGCCAAGATGGGATTGGTCTCAACTTCGTCGTCTTCGTAAAGGTTTTGCTCAAGATCAAAAAACGCGCGCGGAACGGCGGTACCCAAATAGCTGTCGCGAATGGACGGCAGGGCGAGACCACCTTCCACCAGCAGTTTGTGTGAGCCTTTGCGAATGACTAGCGTATCGTTGGAGAATGGTGGGCCGAGGTGGCAGAAGAATACGCGCGGTCGCAAGTCCGGCTTAGGGGTTTTAGCGGTCCAGTACGCGAGACAATCGTGACTGTCCTGCGCTTCGTGCGAGGCGAGTTGATGGCCGACCACGCGGGCGAGTGTGGCGTAAAGGTCGGTGTGGGAGACGATGGATTCGTTGAGCGAGCCCCCCTCGATTTTGTCTTTCCAATACACCAGAAACGGCACGCGAATGCCGCCTTCCCAGAGCTTGGCTTTCTTGCCTCGCAGCCCGCCGCTCTCGCGGTTGCGGCCGAGGTTGTCGCCGACGTTGGGGCCGTTGTCGCTGGTGAAAATGATGAGCGTGTTTTCGATCAACCGATGACCCGGCCAGCGCGGATCCTCGGTGTCGTGCAACGTTGCGAGCAGTTTGCCGAAGGCGATGTCGTTTTCCAGAATCATGTCGCCCCGATCGCCGGCGGGTGTGCCGTCGTTCAATCTGCTGACTCCCTTTACTGCCTCGCCATCGATGGTTTTGGGCACGGCATAATCGCCGTCTTTCTCATTGCGCTGGTAGTGGTTGGCGTTGGGAACGTAGTAGAGGAAAAACGGTTCCTTGGCACGGGCTTGGCGTTGGAGGAAGGCCTGTGCTTTGCGCAGGTACACGGGGCCGATCTGGGCCAGATCCCAATCCGGCGCGGCGAAGATGCGGCGCTCGCGGTGCCGGAACCCAATCCGGCGCATTCGTTCACGGTCGGTAAAGGTCCAGCGATCGTTGCGAATGTAAATGCGCGGCTCGGTGTCGAGCGAATCCTCGGTGTTGCCGGGCACTCCAAAGAATTCATCGAAGCCATGATGCGTCGGGCCATCGAGCACGGGTCGCGTGAAGTCGACATCCTCGTAGTAGTAATCGGTGGCCGGTTTGCCCGCGCCGTTATCGAATGCCATGCCCACATGATATTTACCGATAGCCGCCGTGCGATAGCCGCGCGCCTGCAGCATCTCGGGCAACGTGCTGAGCGCGCGCTGGATCATGGGCGTGTTCGGTCCGTGCGGCAGCCAGCCCTGTTGCTTGAGGTAAGCCCGGTGCGCAAACCGGCCGGTCAACAGCGCGTACCGTGTGGAGGAACACATGGAGGCCGGCGCGTAGGCGTTGTTAAACACCACCGCCTGCTGGGCGAACGCCTTGAGTTGCGGCGTGCGTTGCGTGTGCGCAATCGGCTCCGCCTTTGGTCCCATTCGAACGCCAAGATACGCGCTCGTGTCGCCGATCCCCATGTCATCAGCCATCATCAAGACGATGTTCGGCCGTGCCGGCCGATCGGGTTGGGCTGAGGTTAGGCCGGCGAAAAATGCCAATGCAAAGAACAGTGAAATTCTATGTGTTAAAGAGTGCACAGTGGTTTATTTAAAATGGTTTCCGAATCTAGGTGTTGCTGCCGGAAAGCAGTGGTGTCTATTTCGGTGGCATGTTTCAGATGGTGAGTGTCTGGGGTAATTAACGATCCAAATCATTCTGATCGATCGAGTTTAGCTTGGATTTTAATTGGTCCTTTAACTGATTCAAGACCGTTGCATGTTCGGGATCGTTGACGAGATTGGTGTATTGCTTGGGATCCTTTTCCATATCGTAGAGTTCACCTGTTTTGCCGTAGTCGAGGTAGGCCCATTTCTCGGTACGCAACAAACGGCCCTTGCCACTGGAGAGGGCGGCTTTACGGACTTTGAAGGTGGGATCATCAAGCATGGTTGAGATGTCCTTGCCCTGAATGTTGCCGGGGATTTTCAAGCCGCACAGTTTTGAAACGGTAGGATAGAGGTCGATTAATTCGGTCAGCGAATTGCACACGGCAGGTTTCTTGCCGGGCACGCAGATAATCAAGGGCACCTTTGCCGACTCTTCATGAATGCTCACCTTCTGCCATAGGTCATGTTCGCCCAAGTGGTAACCATGATCGCTGGTGAAGATGACGATGGTGTTGTCGCGCTGGCCAGTTGCCTCCAGCGCGGTAAGAATCTTGCCGACCAACGCATCTACGAAGCTGACCGATGCGTAATAGGCGCGGAGCGTGCCTTTCTGTTGGTTCAAGTCCATTTGGTAATTGGCGGTCGTTCGCTTATTAGCCGAATTCTGGGGAATATCATCTTGATCACCCGGAATTTTGGGCGGCAAAAAAATTTTGCCGATCGGGTAATGAGCAAAATATTTTTTCGGAGCGACCAAAGGAACGTGTGGCCGTACGAATCCCACCGCTAAGAAGAAGGGCTTTTCCATATCCTTATATTTGTGGAGGAGCTCGACGGCTTTCTGTGCTGTTTTGCCGTCCGAGTGAACCAGATCATCGCCCTCGGCCTCGACGACATTGAAGCTTTGGCTACTACCAGTGCCTTCCTTTAAGCCTCCTGGATTATTCGACAACTGTTTGGCTAGTCCGGCCACCTTCGTTTCCGGGCCTTTGCTGTTGTAGGCCTCATTCCATGATTCCGGATCGTCGGCCCCGTCACTGCCCTTTGTGATGTCGGGAGGAACGCCCATGTGAAAGATTTTCGAAATGCGGGCGCTGTGATAGCCATTCTTTTTAAAGTGCTGAGCCCAGCTGTCTTTGTCTGCACCGACTTCCTTACGTCCGCTAGTGTAACCCGTTGCCTTGCTTGCGTAGGGGTAATATCCGAACATCATGGACGCTCGTGAAGGTCCGCAGAATGTGGCCTGACAATAAGCGCGTTTGAAAATCGTTCCTTGGGAAGCCAGCCGGTCGATATTCGGTGTCTGGCAGAGTTTGTTCCCGTAACAACCCAAAGCAGTCGCAGTGAGGTCGTCCGAGATGATGAAGAGAACGTTGGGTTTGTCCCCGGCGCTAAGCGAATAAACGGACAACAGGAGGAGTAAAGCTAGGGTATGAAATGTCATCCGTCTAGGTTCCCATGATTTTCCAGCCGGCCAGGTGTTCATTATTCCAATTCGATTCATGATTTATCAGCTTTGTTCTTCCGTGAAAACATTCGCAGACATAATTATTTTTCCTCGGCTTCGCTGACGATTTCCGCTGGAAAGTTGCGACGCCAGCCGCCTTTTCGCCACCAGCTGTGACCGTTGGTTAACACGTCGTTGTCGTAGGCGATGAGCTGCTTTTTCATTTTCTGAAAACGCTCGGGGTGCGACTTTGATAGATCGCTGGTTTCCTTGGGGTTGTCTGCCAGATTATATAAGGTCCAGGTACTACGGGAGGAATCGCATAGCAGCTTCCAATCGCCGTCACGAATAGCGACGCGGTAGGTCTGCTTGCCGTTGCGCCAATACAAGGGACGAGCGCGCTTCAAGGGTTTCCCCTGGAGAAGCGGTAGAATGGAGACGCCGTCGATGATGCGATCGGCAGGCGCCGGGACGCCGGCAACTGCGAGTACGGTCGAGAAGATATCGTGACCAATCACCGGCTCTGATGAGACGATGCCTGGGGCAACACCAGCCGCCCTCATGCCGGCCGGCCACTTGATGATACCCGGAACGCGGATACCGCCCTCGTGGGTGTGTGCCTTGCGCCCGCGAAAGCCACCAGTGGATCCACGGAAGTTTGTTTTTACGTTGTCTGGGTCGTCACCTGCAGGACCGTTGTCGCTGGTGTACCAGATCAGCGTGTCATCCGTGAGACCTGCCGTTTTCAGGGAGTTAACGATAGCACCTACGGCCTCGTCGATTTGAGTGATGTTGCCGTAATACTGTTTCAGCTTCGTGTCGAATGATTCATCATAACGGGCCATGAATTCGGGGTCGCTGGAGATAGGCCCATGCGGTTCGTGTAGCCAGACCGTCATGAAGAATGGCTTGTCGGCTTGGTGATGCATCTTCAGCCAGTCATCCACTTCCTTGGCGATCAGCTGTGCTGAGTAACCTTGCAGTGGGCCAACGGCCTTTCCATTTCGGAAGAAGTTTTCGGGGTTTCGATGAGAAGGACGGGCCACGTTCCCCGTAATAAAACAGTAGTCATAGCCGTAGGCGTCCATCGTAGGCTGACGCGGATTCGCAAACTCCCCGCCGAACACGTGTTTTGGTTGCTCCTTCCCCTTGTTCTCGTAGTGGCTGAGATGCCACTTGCCGAAGTGTGCGGTCTGATAGCCGTTTTTGCGCAACAACTGTGGCAAGGTGATTTCTTCAGCCTTTAGGTGAAGCTCGCGTCCGGTATTGAGCCAGTGGTAGACACCGTTTCTGTATGGCGTTCTGCCGGTGAGGATCGCGGCACGGGATGGCGAACAACAACCCGAAGATGAGTAGCAGTCGGTAAGCTTGACGCCATCAGCCGCCAACTGGTCAATGTGCGGCGTTTTCAGTTGCAGGTGTCCATAGGACTTCAGGTCTCCCCAGCCCTGATCATCGGTGAGGATTTGGATGAAGTTAGTTGGGGTTTCCGCCTGAAGATAGGATGCAAACAGCAGAAATAGAAAAACAAGTCGTATCATTCTTTGATCTGCTTGATGCGGACGTTTTTGAACTGAACCAGCGACCCATGACCAAGAAAACCTATGTGCCCTTTGCCGGGTCGCTTAAAGCGACCGATATCATCGTCTTCGAGAATGACGGTGCCGTTTAAGGTGATCTTGATGTAGTTTTTATTCATGATGACTTCTTGAAGGTTCCATTCGCCGACGGGCTTTAGAAAACCGCGTTTGGCCGCCACGCGCTTGTACAGGGAACCGTGATATTGGGTGTCCTTCAGTTTCGCGTAGCGTTTCGAAGTGTTGTCGAGAATCTGGCTTTCAAAGCCCTTGGATGATGGCTTTCCTTCCAGCGGGCAACGCAGACCCAAACCGTTGTTGGCGCCAGGGGTCAGTTTGAATTCAAAACGTAGAACGAAGTTATCGTACTCCTTTTCGTGAAAGACGTTGCCGCCTTTACCCTTTCCCGGGAGGCAACTGAGGATGCCGTCTTTGGCTTCGTAGCCGTCAAGGTTACCGACCCAGCCGGTCATAGATTTGCCGTCGAAAATAGACACGAAGTTGCTCTCGTCGTTTCCAGCGTCAGCTGCGAAGATGTCGAGTGCGGTCACGGTTAGGGTGAAAAGTATAATAGTTTTCATACGCCCATAATCTCCCAGCCGCTGCGGTAGGTTCGCTGAACGCTTGCATTGGCTTTATCGTTGTTGGTGAAGCTAAGCTTAGCAGCATCCCACTCGAGCCAGTCGGGAGAGTGCTGCATGGCGATGTTTCCAAGGAGAATAAACTCGGTGAGATCGGCGGCGAATTCGATAGGCGATAGTAAACCCTCTTGCTTACCTTCTAGTACGGAATTCACAAAAGCGTCGTGGTGGCCGATGGATTTCAGTTTTGGCAGGGGTACATTCGCATATTTTTTGGTCGGTAAAATCACAGGGCTATTCCCATGCCGTAAAAGTAGTAATCCATCTTCTCCTTTTAGCAAACAACCGAAGCGGAGTTTTATCCCATCAGGAATGGCATCGGTTAGCGTTTTTGGTGGTCGCTCGCCACCACTGCCCCAATGCACTTTCAAATCACCACTAGTGAACCGTGTGCCGGGAAAGAGATATTCTACACGCTCATTATTCGTCCAGTTGTGTGCATTGGGCACACCAGTTTGTGAGCGCACTTTGCGCGGGGCGGTAAGTTCCAGCCCGCGGTACATGGCATTGAAAATATGGCAACCCATATCGCCTAGCGTGCCTGTACCAAAGCCCTGGCGCCGCCGCCAGTTTTTGGGATGATAGTACTTCTCAATAAAAGGACGTTTTTCTCCGACCCCCAGCCACCCATTCCAGTCGAGTCCATCAGGAATCTGATCCCTATGATTAGGAAGCGGTTTCGAGTCGCCCCAGCTTTTACCGCAGAACACCCAAGCCTCCGTTACCCGGCCAATTACTTGTCTCTGGATCAAATCTACCGCGGTGCGATCATGGATACTAGAGGCTCCTTGAGTCCCCATTTGCACAATTTTCTTATTTCGTTCAGCTGATTGTCTTAAAGCTCGGCATTCACCGACATTTTGCGCCAGTGGTTTCTGCAGATAAACATGCTTACCAAGGTTCATGGCGCTCAAACCCATGATCCCGTGCATGTGGTCGGGTGTAGAAATGCTGACAATATCGATGGTCTCGTCGCCTTCCTGAAGCATTTTTCGCCAATCGGAGTAGACCTTGATTTGAGGATAATTTGCCTCCAGTTTTTTAGTTGGTTCGGAATCTACATCGGCTGCGGCAATCAAGTTCACTTTTGGGTGACCGGCCAATGACTTAATATCAGCTGCTCCACGCCCACCAATGCCCATGGCAGCAAACTGAAGTTTTTGCATGGGTGATCCAGTTGCCCATGAATGCCGACTGACGTATGGTGCGCCCAAGGTGATGATCGAGCTTGCTAAAAATTTTCGGCGGTTGAGGTAGGGTGTTGAAGGCATGAGTTTATATGATTATTGGGTAGTCAGAATTAATTCCCGGAATCGATTTGGACCCAAATTGTTAGGTCAGATATTCAATGATTTTTCCTAACGGCCGTTGAGAGCTTTTTGGTATCGATCGGTTTCGTGGTCTTTGGTCTTCTGCATGACCTTCAGAAGTTCCTCCCGATAGCGGTTCTCTAACTTGGCATGTTCCTCGTCGCCGGTAAGGTTGTTCAAGGCATCAGGGTCATTCCCGTAATCATAAAATTCGAAGGGGGTACGGTAAAGGTAATGCTTCACTCGTTTGGCAAGAGCAGGATCATTCTCTGCAGCCCTGGCCATGGCTTTCCAAGTCAGTCCGCTCATCGATTCGTTTTTAAAGAGGGTTTTACCATCGTGCCAACCGTTCCAGATGAATCCGTAACGCTTGCCCTGCAAGGAACGCATGGTATAGGAGCGACCTGAAGCAATGGTGTTGATGTGGGTGTAGATGAATTCCCTATCGTTTTGCTTCTCACCCTTGAGGACAGGAAGAAAAGAGCGACCGTCCATACCCTTCATGGGAGGAATTCCGAGAGCTTCGAGGATGGTCGGAGCAAAATCTACTCCGGCCACCAAATGCTCGGTTTCATGAGTGCCCGCCTTAACCGTGCCCGGCCAGCGCACGATCCAGGGTGTGAGAGTCGAATGCCTCCAGACGTTGGTTTTTGCAAAAGGGACGGGGATTCCGTGGTCTGACTTCAGCATGACAAGGGTGTTATGGGCAAACCCGGCTTTCTCAAGTTCGACCAGGACTCGGCCCACAACGTCGTCGGCCCGACTGACCGAACTGTAGTACTGGGCAATCTCTTCTCGAATGGCGGGCAAATCGGGAAGAAATCCGGGGATGACGATTTCATTAGGCAGATAGATTCTGGAAGGGGCCGGATAGTCGGTCTGTTTCCTTTTATTTTTCTTATCATCCGAAGTTCCCTCACTAGGTTCCTCGGTCAATTTTCTTTGATCAGCGGGTTTCCGGTTGTCGAAAGGACGGTGGGGGTCATGGGCATTGACCATAAGGAAAAAGGGTTTGTCGTCTCTTTTTACCTGCGCGAGAAATTCGGCGGCAAATTTACCATACAGTTCTTCACTGCGCCCATTGGCCATTTCGGAACGGTCCCGACGATATTCGAATGCATTCTTTCGGGAAGGGACGACGTGTTCAGTCTTGCCAAGTATGCCGGTCATGAAACCATTCTCGAGCAAGGTTTCAGGCAAAGTGGGTACGCCCGGTTTGATCTTGGTAAAGCCAAGCGCTCCGCTGTTGTGGGGATAACGACCGGTCATCCAGACCGCCCGAGTGGGCATGCAAATCGCAATCGATACGTGGCCATGCTCGAAACGCAGGCCTTCACCGGCGAGTTTATCGATATTGGGAGTCGTCCCTTGGACTTTAGAACCATAGACCCCGACAGAGTCGCGGTTCATGTCGTCTAGAGTAATGAATAAGACGTTGAGTTTTGACTCGGCAAAAGTACTCAGGCAGCCGCTTACGCAAGTCAGAAAGGAAAAAAGCAGGGGTTTCACGCCCCCCACTCAAACGGTAAAAAGTTTTCGTATCAAGGAAACTTATTAAAGTTGCTTGAGTTACGACGATTTAGCATCAGAAAAAAATTCCTTTCATGGCGCACTAAGAGTTGTGGGTTAACTCTCCAGTCCCTGGATGGT
>Ga0208127_1000373_pt1 | contig 22986 bp, 16 predicted proteins | sample ETNtaG_6_FD_185751 | JGI IMG/M metagenome (GOLD analysis project Ga0208127, IMG submission 185751) | Marine microbial and viral communities from oxygen minimum zone, Eastern Pacific Ocean - ETNP201306SV45 (SPAdes) (version 2) | ecosystem: Environmental > Aquatic > Marine > Oceanic ... | reverse complement strand
TGCTCTTACCGGAGAGAAGTACGGGTCGGATACTGATATCGTTCCAACCGACCCGGAGATACTCTACAAGACCGCCAGAGTCCCATGGTGGATTTCCCTCATGAGCGAGCGTCACAAATACATCCGCACACTGGTCAAAGGCGAAGTCGAAGAACTCTATAACCTTGAAACCGACCCAGAGGAATTAAACAACCTCGCCCTCGACCCCAAACACCTTGCAAAACTTCGGGAAATGCGGGCCGCGATGATTGCTGAACTGAAGAGAACAGACGCCGGCCTAGTAGACAATCTGCCTAAATTCTCCACTCCGAAGTAATGCTTATCGGCAGCCAATTGATTCGTTCAGCAGTAATCCTGCTGGGTTTCATTTTTTGCCTTCCATTGATGGCGGTAGACAGAGATAAAGCAACACCATTGGAACTCGGCCCTTTCTTTGTTGATGAAGTGTGGGGCAAGGTGGGAGAGCTCTCGTGTCTAAAATGTCATAATTCTTCAGGCGAAGCGAAGGACAGCGGCTTTATCCTTCAAAAAACGATCCCACTGCAGGGAGTTGAACTTCAAAACACTCATGTAGCGAACTTCAAGGCCTTCACAAAAATGGCCGGGAAACGAAAACCAGACCAACGATCTAGGTTACTCTTAAAACCAATCGGAGAGCTGGGACACGAAGGAAAACAAGTGCTGAAATCAAACTCAACCGGCCTTCAAATCCTCGAGAAGTTTGTTACCTTAGTAGATGGAAAGATTGATCCTAAGCTAACTGCTACTAAATATAAACCCCGACCATTTTTTGAAGGAGTAACTCTGGTAAAAGATACCAGTTTACTAAGACGACTCACGCTCTCGATGGTTGGTCGACTGCCCACCGAAATCGAAAAACAGATCATTGAGGAAAAGGGGTTGAATGCATTAGACGAAGTTCTTGATCAGATAATGACAGAAGAGGCCTTCTATATTCGCCTAAAAGAGGGGTTCAACGACATCTTTCTAACAGAAGGCTATGAGGGAAACGGGGAACTTATCCTCTCCTATAATCATTTTGAAAAGAGTCGTCTTTGGCATCAGAAGTATAACCTCGACCACATAGCGGACGAGAAAGAACGGAAGGAAGCCCTCTATTCCATGACGCGCGATTACCGCAAGGCCATCCGCGAGGAGCCCCTTGAGCTAATCGCATACGTAGTCCGCAACAACAAACCGTTTACCGAGATCATGACTGCGGATTACATCATGGTTAGCCCCTACTCTGCGCGGGGCTACGGTATATTTGAACAAATCAAGAACCGCTTTAAGGACTCAGCGGATCCCTTTGAATACGTACCAGCGCGGCTTCCGGCATTACGGGCAAGAAACAACAATCCCGTGAATGCGCCATTGGTTCAGGAATCGAAAACTGGCTTTTACCCTCACGCTGGTCTGCTGAGTACTTTTCAATACCTGCGACGCTATCCCACCACCGATACAAACCGAAACCGACTTCGGGCACGTATGTATTACCAACATTTTCTGGGAGTCGACGTAATGGAGCTAGCCGACCAAGTAACCGATGCTGCCGCGATCGATGCCAAATATAAAACCCCGTGGATGGAAGCGGCCGATTGTGTGGTGTGCCATCGATCCGTGGACCCCGTCGCGGGATTATTCCAGGATTTCTACAACGTCGAGGGACATTTCAGCCCTCGTAAAGACGGTTGGTTCAAAGACATGTTTACGCCAGGGCTTGAAGGCGATGATTTACCGAAAGAAGAAAGATGGCGATCTTTGCAATGGCTCGCAAAGCGTACGACCAAAGATCCGAGATTCGCAATCGCGATGACCGAACACGTATGGTACATACTCACCGGACGCATGGCCCTGCGGCCACCTATGAACATTGACGACCCCCGCTTTTCGGCCCGAAGACGGGCTTATAAAATGCAGCGACTCGAAATAACCAAGATCGCATCGCATTTTACTCAAGCCGAGTTCAACTTGAAGCGGCTCTTCAAGGAATTAGCAAAGTCTCCCTTTTATCGGTCTGATGGAATCGATGTAGCCATTGGTCAACCAGACCGGAAAGCCGAGCTTCACGACCTTGGAACAACAAGGCTTCTAGCCCCTGAACAGCTTGAACGCAAAATCGAGGCTTTATTTGGAGCAAGGTGGGGAAAACTAGAGAAGGAATTACAGATTCTTTATGGCGGAATCGATTCGAAATCAGTTACCGAGAGACTAGCCGAGCCAAGCGGAGCTATGGGGGCAATCCAACGCATCATGGCAAACGACCTTTCCTGTTTACACGTCGTTGCAGACTTCGCATTGCCTCCTGATAAGCGCAGGCTTTTTCCTAAAGTCGAAAAGAATATGGTTCCCGGCGTCATACCGATTACAGATTTGAAAATCCGAAAAGGTATTGTCCACCTGCATAGCCACCTTCTTGACAGAAAAGTCTGGATCAATCACCCGGATGTCGCCCGAACCTTCGAACTCTTTGCTTCAGTCGTGAAGGAGGCTAAAAAACGGAAAGGAATCGACAAACGAGAAACCTATCACTGTGGCAGAATCGATGGAAAACTGGTGGACGATCGAGATTATACGCTGAGGGCTTGGCGGACCGTAGTCACATACCTCTTGCGGCAAAAAGAATTCTTATACGAATAAATGGCTAATCCGAAAACAACCAGTCGAAGAGACTTCTTAAAGTTCTGCAGTTCAGCAGGACTCGGAGTAGCCATGCCTTTCGCATCGCCCACCCTACTTAACGGAAAAACAAAAATACCCGCCCCATACGAAGGCCCTTATTACGTTGTATTCAATGCCTCTGGGGGCTGGGACACAACCTATTTGATGGACCCAAAGGGAGTGAACGAAATTAACCGGTTGTATAAAGCAGGTGATATTCAAACCCATGGAGCGCACAAGTTTGCGCCAACTGAAGCTCATATCGAAAACGGCATGAGCAACGAGGCGTTCTTCAAAGCCTATGGTGATGAATTACTTGTCTTCAACGGCCTCGACTACTCAATCAATAATCACTCCCCTTGCAAACGTTACATGGCGACCGGAAAGCTCGATAGCTTGTCCTACCCCACCTTTGCAGCTCTTGTCGCAGCCTGTCGTGGACCGGAAACACCACTGGCATTTCTAACATTTGGCAACTATTCAGCCACAGGAAACTTGGTTCCGATGGCAAGAATTCCGTACCTATCTTCACTCAAATTCATAGCTGCCGCAGACTCAATCAAAGGCATCTCACGCCTACCCTACCACGATGATTTTGCACAGGACTTGATTGAAAAAACTTTGGATGAGCGTTCAAAAGCTCCTTTAACGACAGGTCAACTACCACGCGCCGAGCGAGCTCAAAGCATGCTTTATGCAGCCCAGTCCAATTCCAAAGCCCTCAAACGTGCAATTCCTTTCATCAATGACAAGGATCCGAAGGGACGATTACCACGGCAAGCGGAGATTGCACTATCCTGCTTCAAGGCAGGTGTCTGTGTATCCGCTAACTTATCTATCACCCAATTCGATAGCCATGCCAAAAACGATCACGACCAGATGAAGTTGATCCCTGAGTTTCTCAGTGGCATTGATTATTTGATCAAACGTTCGGAAGAGCTGGGGATCCGCGAAAAACTTGTAATTATTGTGCAGAGCGAGATGGGGCGCACCCCTCACTATAACAAGGGTGATGGAAAAGACCACTGGTCCATTGGCTCCATCATGTTTATGGGCCGAGGCATCAAAGGCAATCGAGTTATCGGCGCCACCGATGAAAAGCAGTTTCTCAAACCTATCAATCCTATGATCCTTGCCATTGATGAGAAGAGCGGCATCCGAACTCGGCCCGAACACATCCATCAGGCATTACGTGAACTAGCCGGCATCGAAGACCATCCGTTTAGCAAAAAATATCCTCTAAAGATAACCAACACAGAAAAACTCCAAAACTTATTTGGGTAATGGATTATATTAAGTGGTGCTGATCAGTACTTTAAATAAAAACTGACACTTTAGTCATCACGCGAATAACTCCAGAATAGGCTTTTCGCCGTCACCGACAGTCATGGGTCGCCCAGAAGGCGACGTGGCGGGTTTCCCAATTTCCATACCAGCTGCGAATGCGATGCTGGCGTGAAATGCTCCAACAGAAACGGCATTTTCGTCAACGTAGTATCCCATATCGTCGCTCTTGCCATAGACAAACCCAGCCTTTGTGCCTCCTCCAGCGAGAACCGTTGAAAAGCAAACTGGGTGATGACTACGTCCATCACCATCGAATGCCGGTTTACGGCCAAATTCCGTTGCAACAACGACCAGCGTTGAATCCAGCATCCCTCGCTGCTCAAGGTCAGTAATCAGTGTTGCGAATGCCTGGTCAAATACCGGCGCTACTTCTCCCATCTCATCGGCAAGCGCTTTGTGATGATCCCAGCCATCGTGCTTCACCTCAACAAAACGGACACCGGATCCAACTAGGCGACGAGCGAGCAAGCATCCCTGACCGAATGAATTATTGCCATAGGTCTCCCGTTGTTTTTCTGACTCATCCGCCAAGTCAAAAGCTTTCAGCTCCTTACTCTTCATCAAGGCTAGGGCATCATCGTAGAAACCATTATAAGAATTAACCCCCTTATCATTAAATTTTCTTCGAAAGTCGGCATCGATTTTGTTTAACAATGCCTGTCGCTTTGTGGCCGTAGACTTACCACCGATTGATTCGACGTCGCTGATCCCCTTGGTCGGATCTCCGATAGCAAGTGGGGCAAAACTCGAAGGGAAGAAGCCATTACCTTGATCGGAACGGCGATTGACGCACACACTTGACGGCAAATTTTTACTACTACGTCCTAGGTAGTGAGAGCCCCAGGCTCCTAAATTTGGGTGTATAATCGTTCCACGAGGTTCATAAGCGGTCCGCATGTAGTATTGCGCTGGTGAATGGATACCGATCTTTGCTTCCATCGATCGTATCACACTTACACGATTTGCGACCGCCGCGAACTTCGGGAAATATTCGGTGACCTGGAAGTTCCCGGAGGTGTTAATCGCCTTTGCCGGACCTTTAGATTTACCTTGTTTTGGGTCCAGTGAGTCAATGTGACTTAGACCGCCATTGAGCATTAGCCAAATTACGCTCTTCGCTTTACCAAAGGCGGCAGGCTTTGCTCCTGCTGACTCTTCAGCCATTAGATGTGCCGTTGGAAGGATGCTCAAGCCGAGTGAAGTCGCGGCACAGCGTTCGACGAACTGTCGACGAGTCGGTGCATCTAAAGAGTTTAAAAGTTGCTTCATGTTGGATCGAACTTATAAATGAATAGGCGATAAGTTACATAGGGTTATAGTCTATTGAATGAACATGAACTCACGGGAATTCAACAGAGCCCAGACGATGTCACTCAGTTCAAGTCCTTGTTCGAGTGCGATAACACACTGTTTCGTGTCCTTCTCACGCGGAGACCGTGACAGGCATGCACGATAGAGGAGAGCGATCTGCTCAGGCTGGCTGTTCTTGCTACTCGCGGCGTTGATAACCAACGAGCTGGTCATAATACTTTTCGTGACTTCGCCGTTCATCATCGCCAACGATTCGGTAATACCGCCCTCGGTCGATCCGTCATCAGCAACATCACGAGCTGACTGACCTGCGACTCTTAGAAAATGTGTTGGGGGCATTGGTTGTGGCAGTTCTGAAGCCCGCAACCACGAATTCTCACCGCGCAGTTTTACGCGCCGCCCCTTACTAGACCCCATGAATAAGCCGCGTCCGCCATCACCATTCGAAGCCTCACCTTTCGGCAATAGTGTCTCTGCAAAGTTGAAAATCTTCTCGCGATCGCTCAAAATATCCTTCTTGTCGTGTGTGAATTCAAACGGAAAAACTAGTCGCTTCATCAAAGGCGCATTATCTGTCTTCAACTGATCAATCTCCGGGCCCCGCAACAGGAGAACAATAGAATCCCACGCCTGCTCAGCTGTCATTCGACGTAATAAAGGACCAGGGAATCGGAAAGCCTCACCCTCAAGCGGCGTCACGCTGACCTGCTGCTGATATGCGCTAGTATTTAGAATTACTCGCTGAAATTTTCGCAGGTCAAAATCAACATCCTTCATCAACTGTGCGATGAACCGAAGTAGTTCCGGATTAGTGGCGTTTTCGAGAACATCGAGATCTGTAACCGGCTCTTTGACCGCAATTCCAAAAAACTTCTTCCATAATCGATTGGCAATAGCCGCGGCAAAGCGCGGATTCTCAGATGACGTCATCCAGTCCGCGAAATGATTTCGGAGCCGTTTCGGCCGATGTCCCGCCAGAGGCATTTCCTTTTCAGGCCCCCAATTGATAAATCGTGGGCTAACCAAGTCGCCGGGTTTGGCGTCGTCATACGAGTAGTCCTCAGGGAATACAGTCGAAATGGTGTTATCGAATACAACTCGCTCCATATTCGGTTGAAGTAAAGTGACAAGATTCGCTTTTGAGAAACGTTCATCACGGAGAGTTATTGCCGGCTTGCGTGTATCCACACGCTCAAAGGCCGTCGAGCCGAAAAACGCCGCCATTTCATAAAAGTCACGTTGAGTCCATTCAGCAAGGGGATGGTCATGACACTGAGCACAGCCAATATTTGCACCAAGAAAAATAGTCAGCGTGTTGGAAAGGCTATCCAACGGCATACTTGCGTCGCGCAAGAGGTATGCGGTGGCCCCATTTTCTCCCAACCGACCTTCTGCAGTTAGCATGTCATGGACAAGTTCATCCCACGGCCTATTGTCACGGAGTTGTGATTTCAGCCATGTATGAAACGTCCAAGTCTTACCAATCCGGTAATAATCATCTTTCACACGAAGCATGTCCGCTAGCCAGTTGAACATGTGGGATTCATGACCGGGAGACTTAAGCAATTCATCAATCAACCTAGCCCTACGGTCTTCACGAGTGTCTGCGTGGAAGCGTTTAAGTTCATCACCGGTCGGAATTCGGCCAATCACATCCAGATACAGGCGGCGGACGAACTCAACATCACTGGCCGGCGGATTCGGTTTAAGCCCGTGTTTTGCAAGATCAAGCTGGATAATTGTGTCAATTCTTGAGGCCGTGTCAGCCGTTTCCTTCGTTGTTTCTTCATCTGACTTTGCGATCGGAATATTACCTCCATCATTGTTTGCAAACTGCTTCTTCTCTTCTGTGGCTCGGAAAAAGAAAACCCAAATTCCAATCCCAATAGCCAACAGTCCCACCACGGCTGCAATTCCTTGGAGAATATTTTTTTTGTTTCCAATCGACACGGATTGCGAAGGAAGAACAGATGTTGCCACAGAACCTGTGGCAACCACCACGCCAGAAATCTGTTGAACCGGCAACCAATTCGTCATGCCATCTTTCCAAGCCAGATCTGAAGGAAGTAGTGTGCCGTTTGCCAAATAAGCATTTATTTCTTCTATGCTGTAAGGCCCAAATCGTTCACCATTCCTATCAATATGTATCTTCATTAAGACTCAATTTGCCATTCAACACCTGAAAATTAGCTGTGAGAACCCTACCGCAAGGTTTTAATTCAGAGAAGCTAAAGGGACCTTATATTAGCACTAAAGATTCGAATATCATGTATAACATATGACGAGGCTCATTTTATGAGTTTGATTTTGAGCTCTCTACTCCGTTTCCCCCTCTTTGCCCTTTTCCCTCGCCTTCTTCCTGGCTTCTTCCCGGGCGTTTCTACGTGTTTCCCGTTCCGCTTTTCTTTTAGCCTTATCGACATGGGGTGGTTCATCGGTAAAGTCTATATCCTGTTTCAACGCTTCCGGTACCGTTACCGTTTTGCCTTTGATTTCGAGCTGCTTAACGATTTTGATCTGTTTATTGATCTGCCCCGGCTTAGCGGCGTTCCCTCCAGGAATGAACTCACCAAAAGGACGCCCTATGGCTTGCAGATCCTGCTGCATCTTTTGACGCATCTCTTTCACGCGAGAGGAATGCCCTATATGACCAGCAAGATTCCTCATCTCTTTCGGATCCGTCTTTAAATGATATAGCTGATCTTCGTCAAAGAAGCCAGGCCGGTCAGCTCCCCTAACACCAATTCCCAGACGCCCAATATAGGACATGGCTCTGGGTAAGTTTTGCGGCGCGGCTCGTTTAATTTCTGCGATCTGCTCCTTGGTGTAACGGACGGCAATGTAGGACCAATCTTTTGTAACCGTTGCTCGCGCAGCTCCCATCTCAAGATGAAGGTGATTCCGCCAATCTTTGGCTTTTCCGTTTTTGAAAAGAGGGGTGAGACTTTGCCCATCAACCCGGTAAGACTCCGGTTTATCCGCTTTACCTAATTCGAAGAAAGTAGGCACGAGGTCGATGTTTTGCACGAGTTCTTCACACACCTGCCCTGCGGCAATTCCTTTCGGCCAACGCATAATCATGGGCACCTGACAACTGCCGTGTGAAAAAACTGATGCTTTACCGTCACGACCGTGATCCGGCACAAAGATCACCAGCGTGTTATCATCGATTCCCAGCTCCTTAAGTTTACGAAGAATCGCTCCGAGTGAATCATCGATCCACGCTTCACCCGCCACATGGCTGTCGGGATCGAAACCTTTTTCAGAGATGGTCTTGAGTAGCTCTGCACGCGGCGTCATGATCTCTGGAAGGCTTTTAACTTCCCCCTCTCCGGTGATAAGCGGTTGATCCATGGATTTTCGCCAGGATCTATCCGGTCCGTGCAACAGGGTACTGCAAAGATGGAGGTAAAAGGGCCCGTCCTTGTTCTCTTCAATGAATTCAAGAGCGGCCACCGTTGTCCACTCCGGGTTATGCGTGGAATAGGGCGAGGGTGTATTTTCCGGATAGACATTCTTCGCCCAAGAAAAGCCAAGTTCCTCTAGGTAACGGCGCATCCAACGTTCGTTGTGCTTGAATTGAGCCGATGTCTCTGGCCCAGGACGCGCGTTTTTAGGAATTTTGATCCATTTGTCTTTCCCTTCATAGAACTCCGGAAAATCCAAGTTGGAGGTGAGGTGAAATTTCCCAACAAAACCGGTAGTATAACCAGCTTCACGAAGAATATTCCCAACGTTCATGTTGTCGCGCTCTAAGGCGACATTGAAGTTGGGAAGCCCCTGATTTTCTTTTCCACCGACCGCATCAAGGTAAAGCTTACTGTGTGAGTTACCAGCAAATCGACCGGTCAGGAAACTGTATCGAGAAGGCGTACATACCGAACTGCTGACGTAGGCACGAGTGAATTTCATTCCTTCCTGAGCCATACGGTCGAGATTAGGAGTGTAGGTATCGCCTCCAAATGCGGCGATACTCGATGGGTTCTGATCGTCGATCAGAAACATGATGATGTTAGGACGCTCCGCCTGAGCGGCTGTGACAACGACAGCCCACCAGCATAAGATCGAGAATGAGGTAAAGGTTTTCATGGTAATTTGTTCTTAAAAGAATTTGGGCGAATTATTCAATGGATCGATTATTTTTTTCTTCTCGTTCCTTAATGCGGTTGGCTTTTGCTTTTTCGCGCGCCGCTTTCTTTTCTTCTTTTGACATATTTATTCCTGACCTATCGGCATCAGGATTCCAACGTTTTTCCTGCTTGCTCACCGGATCTGCCATTTTGTCGAGCCATTCGCTATATTTATCCGTGAGTTCAGAAACCAATTTAGGGTATTTTACCGCAAGGTCTGTCGTTTCACTGAGATCTTTATCAAGATCGAAAAGTTCAATGCGTTTCTTATCAGCGACCAGTTTCCAATCTCCTGAACGTATAGCCCATTTCCCTTTAGCTCCACCGGAACTCCAATAGAATGCATCGTGAAGTTTGTCAGTTTCGCCCTTAAGAGCAGGCAGGATGCTTTTTCCGTCCAGAGGCTTATCTCTCGGTAAAGGAAGCCCGGCAGCGTCTAGTGCAGTCGCAAACAAATCAATCGACCACATGGGAACGTCGCACTTTTTTACGCCTTTCAATTGAGCCGGCCAAGAAACGATGAACGGGACATGAACCCCTCCTTCGTAGTCCATCTGCTTAAAGCCCCGAAGTGGGGCATTGTTAGCGCTCATGGCATTGGAGCCACCATTGTCCGTAAGAAATATCAAAAGCGTATTATCATAGATGTCGTGTTTTTTTAATGATTCCACAATCTCCCCCACCCCCATATCGAGGTGTTTGATCATGGCCATGAGAGTATCGCGCTTCTCGTCACCCGTAAGATTCTTGATGTCCTCTTTAGGGGCCTCAGGCGGAGAGTGCACAGCATTATATGCAACATAGAGAAAGAAATGCTCTTTTTTATGGCGGCTGATAAAATCGACAGCTTCCTCAGTGATTCGAGTAGTGAGATAACCCTCTTCTTTTATGGGTTTAAAACCGCGATAAATTGGATGATTCATGTCTGAGTGGTCAAAGTAAGGGTGGGCTCCACGTCCCATAAACCCATAGAACTCATCGAACCCACGATTCATGGCGTGATATTCTTTAGTGAGCCCTAGATGCCACTTACCTAATGCCCCAGAAACATATCCAGCTGGCTTAAGTCGCTGTGGAATAAACACCTCATTAAGTGGAACACCTGAGCCTCCTTCCCCAGCTGTGTATATTCCAAATCTTTGCTGATAACGACCAGTCATGAGTCCGGCACGCGTTGGGGAACATACGTGCCCACTGGTGTAACCCTGGGTACAGATGACGGAAGAATGAGCGAGGGCATCAATGTTAGGCGTACTGACTTCCGGCGGAGAATGCGGATTATAACTAACATCAGCATAGCCTTGGTCATCTGTAAGAATGATAACGATGTTAGGTTTTTCGTCTGCCAATACAAAGAAGGGCATTCCGATCAAACTGAGGGTTATTGCATGTAGTGCTTTCAAAAGTCTCATAATTATTAGGATTTAATTGGATGGGGTAAGGTGAAAAAGATTTTCGATTTGCTCGTCCGTTAGGGCGTACCCAAAGAAGGCAAGTTCGTCGATTCGACCATGCCAGAAGCCCTGTCTTTGATGCCTTTTCGTGCTGTCGGTCTTCTTGTGGGTTCCCCCGATAGTGAGAGGCTTGTGCGCTTTTACTTTAAACCCATTTAAAGGTTCCGAGGAGACGAGCACTCCATTTCGGTACAGCCGCAAACCTACACTCTCCTTTACGATGGCAACATGGGTCCAATCTTCGAGGGGCAAGGGAGAGGAATCCTCAATCCGCAGAGATCGCTTTCCATTGGCGAGAGTGAGACCCAAATTCCCATGATCGCCAACTAGCCCAAAGCGAAATGTTTCATCGCCCATAAGATTCATGTCTGAGACGAGAATAGCGTTCCTTGGCAGGGTCTTGGCACGGATCCACGCCATGATGGTAAATTCTGTTGTCGGGAGTTCGAAGTCGGAAAAGACTTGTGCATACCCTCCCCTTTTGGGCCCATCCAAACGAAGGGATGAACCGATGCGACCCGGAGCGAATGGTTGTCGCCGTCCTTCACCTTTCACTATTGAAGCAGTATTTTGATGACCTTTAGCCGTATCCTTCAAAGTTTGCCCATCGTCGATGACAGCCATGCGATAGTAAGAGAGCGGCAAGAGTTCACGAACCTTACCGCTGTAAGTTGGGTCAGGCTCTTCGAGATTTCTGAGAAATCTGTGATCGTCTATAGAGATTCCAAGAGGAACAAACGTCGCGTGATCGATACGGGTAGCTTGATTCGCGACCAGACGTACCGGATAGATCGAAGCATCCTGCTCTTTAGGGCGCACTTCAACTTCCCCCTTAAACACGTGAACTTCACTACTACGTTCGCCCACCACTTCGATGGCGAACTCTGTACCGAAATCAACCACTTCAGCGTCTGGAGTTTCCACAGTGAAGCCAACACCTTCCAGAGGAACAGTAACCGCTAGGCGTCCTTCGTTTAAGACCATGAACTCGGAGCTGTGAATTTCGAAAGAAGCCGGTGCTTCGATGACGAGATCGACACCCGATTCAAACGTAATTTGGACAAGGCCCTCCTCGAGATTGTAACTGCCGGTTTGAATGGTGCTGCCATTGCTGAAGTCAGACGATGTGCCGAATATTTTCAAATTGGCAGCCACGCTGCGGGTCAGGGAAGCAACCGTTTCCCCCGGTTGCATTTTTAATGGCGCCCTCCATTGCAGCCACAAGGCTAATCCCACCAGCACTACTAATGCGGCCATGACCAATCGCTTGGATGTAACGGGGGATTTGGGCTGAATTTCGGGTATACTTGAGGAGTGCGGCGACTGGCCTACGCCCAAGACACCGTGTTCCCATGCAAGCATTGCGTGAACCTGACAATATTCGAGATACTGTTTTTTTGCCTCAGGATACTGTTGAATCATCTCCACCAACCGGTGGCTTTGCTCAGGCAATAGCTGGCCCTCAGTAAGTTCCATGAGGAGAAACTCCAGTTCTTTTTTCTCTACTTCCGTCATAGAGCTCCCTCTGGACGATGACGCTTTACGCACTCAATCAAAGCGTTGCGAGCTCTGAAAAGCGCCTGTTTAATGGAACTCTCTGACTGATCGCTTTGAGAAGCCATAGATTTCAGAGTAGCACCTTCAGTGTAACGACGGCGGATGAGTTTCTGGTAACGTTCGTTCAGTTTCCCGATACAGTCGACCAGTAGTCGTTGTTTTTCTTCATGACTCTCAGACTGCTGCTGCGCGTCATCAGCAATATCTGCGAGAAAGTCATCGTCGAAAACAAGGCGATCCCGAGTGATCTTGCGACGGTGTGCCATTACCTGAAAATAAGCGACCCTGAGCATCCATGCACCAAAGTTGGTGCCTAGTTTGAATTCATGCGCCTTACGCCAAAGAACCGCATTAGTCTCTTGCATAACATCCTCCGCCTGAGTGCGATTACCTAGAAGTGAAAGTATGTAGGCAAACATACGGCTCTGATGAGTTGTCAGAAGTTGAACAAATTCGAAGGATGGCTCTGGTCGTTTTCCGGGCATGTATTTCGGTTATAATACGGGTTGGCCACAGGTTATATACCGCGGTGAGTGGATTGGTTACGGTTGAAAACTAAAAAAGATAAAGGGTGAACCATAATCAACTAATGCGAGTGTTGCCAAACAAGGTATGATGATACATAGCATGATTCTAACATGAACCGTGCCGTCATTCGACGGCTCCATGCTCTGGTTGGGAATCACATTCGGGCGTCGCTGCACGCTCAAGAGCATAGAATGGCTGGTTATTAAAATCACCGCCTATGAAAAGCAGATCGTTTGACGTATTCTCCGCGACAGCAAGCATCACGTTAAAGGATTCGGCGTCACCCAACGGATCGCCATCCCGTTCACGAAAAATGACGATGTGCGGATTGCCTTTGAGTTCGGTGAGAATGAATGGGTACTCATTTCTTCCCGACTTCATGATTCCCGCCATGTAAATCGTTTTTCTCTTTAGAAACTTCCCATACTTGCTAGGTATCTTTGCGACAATCTTGTCATCTGAATGAAATTCCATGGCTCTATCCCGATTGAGGGGAAGTCTGGTTCTAAGTCTGGAGCTAATGGCCTCATTGAATTGCCATCGACCCTCAAGTCGGCTAGAGACCACATTTTCTTTGTCTGACTCGACCTTAAACTCTGCCATCAACGTAGATGGAAAGTGAAAAAGGAACATAAAGGCTGCGGTAATCAATACTTGGTTCATTTTGTGTATTTAGTTGGTTCCCTGTGTCCTCTGTTCTGGGCTAAGGTTGCAATTTTTCTAATTTCAGAAGCTTGCTGATTTCAGGGGTGGTTCTGTTCGCTTATGGGACATGTTTTTTCGTAATCAGCGATTACGAGTTGGCAAGGATATAGCCGAAAGAACGCAACGGTAACGGTTGAAAACGAAAAAAATCAAAAACTAGCTAGAAAAATGGTCGGACCGGGGAGATTCGAACTCCCGACCTCCACACCCCCAGTGTGGCGCGCTAACCAGGCTGCGCTACGGTCCGTCCGGAAAGGAGCCGCATCCTAGCGGTCGGTGAGAGAATGACAACCCTTTTCAGTGGGCCACCTTCAGCACGATGGTGGTGAAGTCGTCCGGCTGATGGTCGGCCGCCTCATGCGATCGGCCTGCCTCATGCAGGCCCGCCACGATCTCTGCCGCACTCTCCACCTGATGGCTGCCTAGCGTCTGCACAATCCGTTCCTTGCCGAACATTTCGCCGTCTTCGGATGTGGATTCCTCAACGCCATCGGTCATCAACGCCAGTAGATCGCCGGGCTCCAGAGGGAAATCCTCACTCACGGTGTACTCAGTATCCGGCCGAATACCGAGTGGAATTCCAGTGCGCTTGAGCTCGCGTTTCAAATGTCCGCTACCATCCAGCCATAACGCTGGCGGGTGCCCCGCGCTAGCATAGCGCACGGTGCCAGTCTTGGGGCTGAGCCGCACGAAGAGCAGTGTGACAAATCGTTCCGAACCAGTGTCCTCAGTGAGCACGCGATTGGCACGCGTGAGGATCTCGCCCACGTCATCCAAATCCGCCGCCAAAATGCGCAAGTACGCACGTGTCTCCGCCATCAACAACGCCGGGCCGATGCCGTGCCCGGTTACATCCCCCACTACCAACCCATAATCGCCGTTAGACATGGGCACAAAATCGTAATAGTCGCCGCCCGTTTGCTCCGCACTCTCAGTGAGCCCAGCCAACTCCAGACCATCCAGTTGTGGAGCTTCCTCGGGAAACAGCCGCTGCTGAATCTCGCGCGCGATGCGCATCTGTTCATTGGCCGCGTGCAGGGCTGTCTCAGCCTCGCGATGGCGGGTGCGATCGCGAGCCTCGCGCACCTCGCGTTCCACCGCCGGCACCAGCCGCGCGAGATTGCCTTTCATTAGGTAATCATGCGCGCCAGATTTCATAATCTGCACAGCTAGATCCTCTCCAATTCCGCCACTGATCACGATAAACGGAATATCCCGCCCGCTCTCCTGTAACAACCGCAGGCCTTCTGAACCGTTGAATTCCGGCAAATTGTAATCTGCCAGAATGATATCCCACACCTCGTTCTCTAGTGCGCGGGTATATTGCTCGGCCGTCTCCACACGTTCACTGGTCACCTCATAGCCGCCGGCCTGAATCAGTCCCACCAACACTTTCGCGTCGAGTGCCGAATCCTCAATAATCAATACGCGTAGGATTTCACTCATGGCCGCCCTCCCCTTGTTCCGCTTGGCCGCTCAACTCGCGCACCTTGGCGGCGATGTTTTCCTGTCGCATCAGCGATTCACCCACTAGGATCGCGCGCGCGCCGCTGGCCTGCAGCTGCTCCACATCCGCCCGTGTATGAATGCCGCTCTCGGCCACCAGCAAGGTTTGAGATAAATCCAGTTCCGCGGCCAACTTGCCGGTTGTATCGAGATCAACCGTAAAGGTTTTCAGATCGCGGTTGTTCACGCCAATCAACGGCGCCTCAAGCGCCTTGGCTCGGGCCAATTCCTCCGCGTCATGCACTTCCACCAACGCCGATAACCCGGCCTCCACGGCCAATTCATGAAACTCCCGCAGGCGATCGTCATCGAGGATCGCCACAATTAACAGGACCGCGTCCGCGCCCCATTCGATAGCCTCGGCAATCTGCCGGGCATCGATCACAAAATCCTTTCGCAACAGCGGCACATCCACCGCCTCACGAATCTGCCGCAGATACTCTGGCGAACCCTGAAAATACTGTTCATCGGTCAACACTGAGAGACAACTCGCGCCCGCCGTTTCGTATTCCTGCGCGATTTGGACCGGATCAAAATCCGGCCGAATGATCCCGGCCGAAGGCGACGCCTTTTTCACCTCGGCAATTAACCCCACATCGCCGGTACGCGGCTCCGCCAAAGCCGCCGTAAAATCCCGTACTCCGCCGCGAGCCGTCACTTGGGCGCGTAGCGAGTCCACCGTGACCTCCGCTGCCGGCAGTGCCGCCAGCTCCTGTTGCTTCGTGGCCACGATTTTGCCCAGAATGCTCATTCGTCGTCCTCCCCCGCAATGCGTTTGGTCGGGCAACCCGCCTGCAGCCAGCCATTCACGAAACTGTCCAAATCGCCGTCCATCACTTCCTGCACATTTCCGCTCTGAATCGCCGTACGCAGATCCTTCACCATTTGGTAGGGCTGAAACACATAACTCCGAATTTGATTTCCCCAACCGATCGCGCCTTTGTCGCTGTAGAACCGTTCCATCTCAGACTTCTTTTCGTCCTCGCGTTTGGCATGTAATTTGGCGAGCAACAACTTCATGGCCGTGGCACGGTTTTGATGCTGGCTACGCTGCGTCTGACTCGCCGCCACAATGCCGGTGGGAATATGCGTGAGCCGCACGGCCGTCTCCACCTTGTTAACGTTTTGACCGCCCTTACCGCCGCTGCGGTAGGTGTCCACCCGCACTTCGCTCGGATCGATCTCAATATCGCCTTCATCCTCCAGCTCCGCCACCACATCCACGCTAGCAAAACTCGTGTGCCGGCGCTTGTTGGAATCAAAAGGCGAAATGCGCACCAACCGGTGCACCCCGCGCTCGGCCTTGCTAAACCCAAAGGCGTTCTCGCCCTCAATGATGAGTGTGGCGCTCTTAATTCCTGCCACTTCCCCGGGTGTCAGGTCCTGTACCGTCACCGACCAGCCGCGGCGCTCACACCAGCGCTGGTACATGCGTAACAACATGTCCGCCCAGTCGCAGCTTTCCGTGCCGCCGGCGCCAGCGTTGATGGTGAGGATGCAGTTGCACTTGTCCTGAGGATCCTTGAGCATGGCCTGCAGCTCAAGGACATCCAGTGAGCCAATAAATTGCTCGGTGTCGGCAGTCAGTTCCTCGAGCAACAAGGCCTGCGTTTCCTCATCCTCTTCCGCGCCCAACTCCACCATCCCCTGCAGGTCGGCCAGTTGAGATTCGGTTTTTTGGAAGATCTCTACCTGCTTGCGCAGACGGGCCGATTCCTCGGAAAATTTCTGAGCCCGCTCACGGTCATTCCAGAAATCATCGGCGGACATGATTTCCTCCAACTCCTGAACGCGCGTTTCACTATGAGCAACGTCAAAGAAACCTCCGTAACTTCTCCAAGCGAGACTTGGTTTCGGTTAACTGGGCTTGTACCGCATCGAACATAAGCGCCTCATTTAGCTGCTTCCCCGTCGGAAGCCGAGTCCTTTTTCAAATACATTCCGCGACGCACTGCCAGAATCCCGCACGCCAACACACTGGCCCAGCTCAACCAATCGCCCGCGCGCTGGTACACTGTCGGCGCATGCGGTCCCGTGCGTAACGGCACTTCCACCACGCGCACTCCCGTGGAATGCACCGGCTCGGTCACGCCATGAAATCGGCCATACTCGTCCACCCAACCGGTGATGCCGTTATTGCAACAACGCACCAATGGCCGACGATTTTCAATCGCGCGCCATGCCGCGGTGCGGGCGTGCTGCCATTGCTGATGGCTGTCACCAAACCAGCCGTCGTTGGTTAGGTTCAGCAAAAAATCCACTTCCGGAGTCGCCGCCCGGCGCGCCAGTTTGGGCACCACGTCCTCAAAGCAGATGATCACGGAAGCCTTGGCTTTCCCCATATCAAACACCACCTCACCGCCGCCTCGTCCGAAATTGCCCACTGGCGCCAGTTTTTTGAGAAAGGGCAACTGTTCCGAGAACGGTACGTATTCGCCAAACATCACCAAATGCCGCTTGGCGTAATTCGGCCACTTCATCTTCTCCAGACCGCGGAGAAAGGAATCTTCCGGTGGCACCAAGACCGCGCTGTTGTACGGCACATTATTTGTCGCCGTATCCGCGCCCCACACACGCCACACGCTTTGTTCGGCGATTGCTTTTTCCAGCTGTTCCATGCGCCGGATGACGTTGGTGGGGTTCAAGACCCAAAACGGCGGCAGCGATGCCTCCGGCCAGACCAGTAAATCCGGTTCCTTCGCCACAGCCCAATCGGAAAGGTCCATCATGTGTTCAAACCGATTCGATTGACTGACCGGATCATTCACATTCCACAGCACCGTTTGTGGAATAGCCGGCTGGACCAGCGCGATCTTGAGCGATCCACGCGGTTCCGCCAACGGCTGCGAAAGCGCCCATTTCCCCAAGCCCAAAGCCACCAGCACCAATGCCGCCGGCCCGGCCAAATCCTTTAACAGCGCCGGCTCAAAACGATCCTGTTCGCGCCAGCGCCAGAATACCAGCAAGCCGCCCACTGACCCCCAAGCCACTACCAGGGAAACCCCCAAGACCCCAGTGAACTGCGCTAGCATGGCGAGTGATGTCCAGTCCAGCTGCGAGCCACCCAGATAATTCCAGGGAAACCCGGTGATCATCCAGCCACGAAGGCATTCCATCGCCACCCACGCCACAGCGCAACTCGCTCCCCATCCGATTCGTTGACGCCAGGCCATGGCCGCCACTTCCGCCCCAGCCGATTCCGCCTTGCCGGGAAACAGCCACCAACAAAACGCCGCCCATAACGCCGGGTACAGCGAGCAATATCCGCTGAGAGCGAACCAGCCCACAATGTTGCTGCCGGCCACCGGGATGTAGAGCAACCAGCATAGTGAGGTAAAAAAATGAGCCGCCCCGGCCGCTAACCCCAGTCGAAACGCGAGCTTCGGTGCCGCCGCCGTGGCCCACAACAACAGCGCCGGCGCCAGCCACGCCGCCGGCTCGCATTGAAGCGGCGCAAAGGCGCAGGACCACACCAAGCCGGCCACGCCGGCCTTGATCCAGTCGCTGCTGTTGCGCTTGACGCCGTTCATCCGCGCAGTGTGCCCATTGGCGCAGGCAAGGCAAGTGCGCCCTGTTCACGCGCATTTTGCTTTGCCCGATTTTCATCCTGCCGTAACGTGACCGCCGCCCGACTCACATGAAACAGGTTCGCATTGGCAGAAGTACATTGAAAGGATCCCGGCTCGCCTTCGGTTGCTGGCGCATTGCCGGCACGTGGGAAGCGCGCAAGGTCACGGCCAAGGCGCGCGAAGCCGGGCTCAAGGCTATCCTTGCCGCCCATGAAGCGGGCTACACGCTGTTCGATCATGCGGATATTTATTGCGGAGGCGTTTCCGAGGAATTGTTCGGGCTAGCGCTCAAGCAATCTAAGGCGCTGAAAAAATCCGCCGTCATTGCCACCAAATGCGGCATCCGTATCCCGGAAGGCAACGAGCCGTACCGTTACGATTTCTCGGCCGATTACATCATTCAATCCTGCGAGAAATCGCTGCAGCGTATGGATGTCGATTGCGTGGATATTTATCAACTGCACCGTCCCGATTGGTTGATGGATCCTGACGAGGTCGCCAAGGCCTTCACCACGCTCAAGAAGGCCGGCAAGGTGAAGTATTTTGGCGTGAGCAATTTTCGCCCGTCCCAAGTGAGCCTACTGCAAAGCGCACTGAAGGATCCGCTTCTGGTAAACCAAGTTGAGCTGAGCCTACTGCAGCTCACACCCTTTGAAGACGGCACCTTGGACCAATGTCAGGAACAAAAGATTACCCCCATGGCTTGGAGCCCATTGGCTGGTGGTTTTTTGGGCAATGGCAAAAGTGCCGTACTGCCGTCCCAAGAAAAATATAAACCCACCAAGATCCGCCGACGGCTCGATACCATGGCGCGCGAACTTGGCGCCAGCCGGGCAGCCGTAGCTTTGGCGTGGCTGATGCGGCATCCATCCGGCATCATTCCCATAGTGGGCAGCACGAAATCCGAACGCATCCGCGAATTGGCCGAGTCAGATGAATTACAGCTCACGCACGAGCAATGGTACGCCTTGCTTACCTCCGCCTTGAAGGAGGATCTTCCCTGAGCACACCCGCCCAGCTCGGCTATCGTATGCCGGCTGAGTGGGAACCCCATGCCGGCACGTGGCTCACGTGGCCGCGTCGGGAGGGCATCAGCTTTCCAGACCTCTACGACCGTATTCCCCCCATTCTCGCCGCCATGGTCCGCGCCTTGGCTGAAGATGAAGGCGTTTTTATCAATGTCTGGGATGCCACCATGGAAGCCGAAGTGCGCTCGGTACTGACCCAACACGATGCGCTAAACGATCGGGTGGAGTTCCATCATCACCCCGCCTACGAGCCGTGGTGTCGCGACCACGGCCCGGTGTTTGTCGTTAATACCTCCCAGCGCGCCGTGCTCAACTGGGGCTACAACGCGTGGGGTGAAAAATATCCACCGTACGATTTGGACAACGCCGTTCCCGAACACATTGCTTCCGTACGCGGCCTGCCTTGTTTTACGCCAGACATGATCCTGGAAGGCGGTTCGATCGAGGTCAACGGTCAAGGCACGCTCATCACCACCGAGAGTTGCTTACTAAACCCGAATCGCAATCCCGCTCTGGATCGCGCAGCCATCGAGCAACGACTGTCAGATTATCTCGGCGTGCGGAAAGTCTTGTGGCTCGGCGAAGGTATTGCCGGCGACGACACCGACGGGCATGTGGATGATCTCACGCGCTTTGTGGATGCGCAAACCGTCGTCACGGCCGTGGAGCCTGATTCACAGCACCCCAATCACCCGCCCTTACAGGTAAACCTTCAGCGACTGCAAGCCATGTGCACGCAGGATGGCGATTCGTTGCGGGTGATTGAACTGCCCATGCCGAAGCCGGTGTTAGACCAGGGCGAACGCTTACCGGCCAGTTATGCGAATTTTTACATCGGCAACCGCACGGTGCTGATGCCTGCCTTCGGTCAATCGCGCGATGCCGACGCGCAAGCTATTCTACAACAATGCTTTCCGAGCCGCCGCGTGTTGCCATTGGATTCCACCGACCTCATCCGAGGGCTCGGCTCGTTCCATTGCCTCACTCAGCAGGAACCGTGGGGCTGACTATAATTCCTGTTCCATTTTGGAATCGTTTTACCTTGCCCAGCAGTGGCTTGCTTCGTTTCTATTCATCCCATGAGCACGGTGGATCAATTTGCCAGCGTCTTCAACGCGGCCTCACAAACGGCGTTCCAACATCAACCTCGCACGTTGGAAAACGCCCTCGTGGTGACTGACCTTGAACCGGATGCTGCTGAAAAATATACGGAGAGCGCCCGAACATTTTTCGGGGCCGTCACCGGCAAATGGGAAACCGTGCACGGCGGAGAATTTGCCACGGTCAAGGAACTGCTCAACCTCGTGGAATCCCGCAAGCCGAGCTTGATCGTGACCTACCGGCACCTGCACAGCGAAGCATGGCGGTGGCCGTATAGTTTGGGCGAGCATTTGGATGTTTTGATTCAGGAAAGCACCCCTCCCGTAGCCATCCTACCGCACCCCGATCGCGAAGGCGTGCCGGAACGCGCACTGAAAAACACCGACAGCGTCATGGCCATCAACAGTCACTTGGTCGGTGAAGACGCCCTTGTGAATCACGCCGCCGGCCTGACCGCCGTCGGGGGCACTCTTCATCTCACCCATGTGGAGGATGACGCAGTGTTCGAACGGTATCTCGATGTGATCAGCAAGATCCCGGAAATTGATACCGATGTCGCCCGGGAAACCATCCAGGAACAGCTGCTGCGCGAACCTTCGGCTTACATTGATTCCTGCGAAACCGCTCTGCGCGAGGCCGGCGTGGATCTCAAGGTGGTCAAGCACGTCACGCACGGCCATCGTCTAGAGGAATACCGAAGTGCCATTGAGGACCATCAGGTTGATCTGGTGGTTCTGCAGGGCCACGACGAGGATCAACTCGCCATGAACGCCACGGCCTATTCCGTCGCCGTGGAGCTGCGTACCACCCCCCTGTTGATTGTCTAAGGAGATATCATGAGCGAAGCCGCTGAATCTGCACCCGCAAAGAAGAAACTCCATAACCCTCTGCACGTCACCATCATGGTCGTGCTTGTCACCGGCCTATGCGCCTTTCTCCTGCATAAGGGTACGGAACAAAAATATGTGTTCGGCATCCTGCTCGCCGTCACGCTTGGTATGCTGGCTTTGGAGAAGATTAATAAAGCCATCCTCGTGTTGCTCGGCGCAGGCATCGCCCTGTTGCTGGCCACTTGGCAGAATATCATTATAGGCGGAGAAATGCATGACGGGCATTACCTGCCGACCTACATCCAGATGGTTGATTGGGGCACTATCGGGATCATCATTGGGTCCACCATATTCGTAGAATTGATCTCACGCAGCGGCCTGTTTGCGTGGATCAGCGTCAAGATTCTCAAGGTCTCCAAGGGCGATCCATTTAAACTCTTGATCTGCTTCTCCGGCCTCACGGTTGTGTTCAGCGCGTTTCTAAACAACGTCACCGCCATGATCATTGTGGGCTCGCTCACCATTGTGGCCTGTAAAAAACTCAAGCTCTCTGCCATGCCCTTCCTATTGGCCGAAGGCATTTACACCAATATCGGCGGCCTGTTGACACTCATTTCCTCCATTCCGAACATCATCGTCGGGACCGCGGCCAATATCGGCTACTCACAGTTTCTCCTGGTCGCTGGGCCGTACTGCATCCTCGCCTTTGTGGTCACTCTCTATCTAGTGCGCTGGCTGTTTAAAATCAAACCGCTTACCGATGAGGCTTCCAAGGCCGAGGCTAAGACGATGGTCGATGCCTTTGACGAATGGGAGACGGTCAAGGATCGCAATTTCTTTTATCTCTCCGCCATGGTTCTGGGTACCATCATCCTCGGCTTCGCGCTGCACTCTTCCATTCCCGTGCTCAAGGATATGGGACTGGAGGTGATCGCTATACTCGGAGCCACGGTGATGCTGGTAATTTATCCCACCGATGTGGAGGGCGTGCTCAACGAAGTCGAATGGACGTTGGTTCTATTCTTCGTCGGCCTCTTCGCTCTGTTGGGAGTCATGGGGAAAGCGGACGTCCTGGCCCTGATCGGCGAGTGGCTGGAAACCCCGCTCAGTTCCGGTTCCTTTTCCGGCCCCATTGCCATGATGTGGAGCAGCGCATTCTTCAGCGGACTCACCGACAACATTCCGCTGGCCGCCGTATTGGCCAAAGTGCTGGGAGGCTTTCAAACACAAATTGGCGAACTCACCTGGTTCGCTGAATA
>Ga0208127_1000372_pt1 | contig 23028 bp, 22 predicted proteins | sample ETNtaG_6_FD_185751 | JGI IMG/M metagenome (GOLD analysis project Ga0208127, IMG submission 185751) | Marine microbial and viral communities from oxygen minimum zone, Eastern Pacific Ocean - ETNP201306SV45 (SPAdes) (version 2) | ecosystem: Environmental > Aquatic > Marine > Oceanic ... | reverse complement strand
CATTGGTCTAGAGATAGAGATCGAGGAGAGAAGTTGCCCTTGAAAACCGTTATCAAGATGCAAACTTCAGAAACAGCAAGCCTTTTGGGTATTAATGATAGAGGTATTTTAGAAGAAGGTTATAAGGCTGATATCAATATCATTGATTACGAAAAACTAACTCTTCACGAGCCTGAAATTATTAATGATTTACCTGCAGGTGGTCGAAGGTTGGTACAAAAGGCTTCAGGCTATGATTACACAATCGTTTCAGGAGCTGTCGCATTTATAAAAGGCGAAGCTACAGGAGTGTTAAACGGCAAGCTCATTCGCAATGCAAATTAGGCATGTCTAGTCACGTACTAGATTTACATGGATATAGACATTATGAAGTTGATATAGCGGTAGAAAACTTCATATTCCTAAATCAAGAAGAAATGCCTCTGACAATCATTTGCGGTAATAGCGAGAAAATGCTTTCATTGGTAGAAATCGTGCTTGAAAGATCTAATACAGAGTTCTACCGAGGTGTGGGGCACGAGTATGGACAAATCAAAGTCCACAAATTTAAGTAAAATGGAATTTAAAAAAGTAGGACCGGTAGGAGCAGAAGTTAGCAATATAGATTTGAGGGAGCTCTCTGAAGAGCAGGTTCATGAAATAAAATCAGCATTTCTAGAGTTTTCCGTCTTGGTTTTTAGAGGTCAAGAGTTGAATCCTGATAACCTAAAAAAAATTTCTCTTATTTGGGGAAAACCACAAGTTCATCCTGTGTTTAAAGGTATGGAAGATTTTCCAGAAATTATTGAAATCAAAAACTTAGGAGAAAAGTATCATACAAATGCTCACTGGCATTCAGACGTTACTTTTGAGCATGAACCCCCTGACGCAACTTTGCTATATTCTCTTGAAGTTCCAGATGTGGGTGGTGATACATTATTTTCTAATCAATATCAGGCTTACGAAGAGCTTGGAAAAGAGCTTAAAGATTCATTGGAGAGCGCAAGGGCAATACACAGTAATCTGAGTGTAGTTCTCTTAACAGGAGGAAGTGCTGATGATGCCAAGACGGTTGAGCATCCTATATTCAGAACTCACCCTGAGACTGGAAAGAGAGCCTTATATGTCACAGAAGCTTTTGTGCAATCAATAAAAGGCCTTGACCAAGATGAGTCCAGAAAAACTTTATCCGAACTTTACTCACATGCCTCTCAAGAAAGATTTATATATCGTCATAAATGGTCTAACGGAGACTTAGTTGTATGGGATAATAGAAGCGTTCAGCATTTCGCTGAGCATGGTTACGGAGATAAGATAAGAAATATGCGAAGAATAACAACTTCAGGGAGCAAACCATTTTGAGCGATACTATAACAATTAAAAACTGCAAGATTGTCAATGAAGGAGAAATTCTTGAAAAGGATGTATTGATTAAGAATGGCAGATTTGAAGAAATAAATGATGATGTGCAGTCGCAGGGAGAAGTAATTGATGCTTCAGGTTTCTTCTTGTTTCCCGGAATTATAGATGACCAAGTACATTTCAGGGAACCAGGACTAACAGAAAGAGGGAGCATCAGAACAGAATCGCTGTCTGCTATAGCCGGTGGAACCACTTCGTTTATGGATATGCCTAATGTTGTTCCTCCCACCCTCAACTTAGAACTATGGAGGGAGAAAATAAAGCTTGGTGAACAAAATGCCTCTGCAAATTTCTCTTTCTACATGGGTACCTCGAATACCAACATTGATGAAATTAAGGCCATAGACCCCAAGGAGGTATGTGGAATCAAAATATTTATGGGTGCTTCGACAGGCAATTTGCTTGTAGATGATGATAATGCTCTTGATAGTCTATTTCGAGAATCACCTGTAATTATCACGACTCATTGTGAAGATACCCCTATGATTAAGGCTCTAGAGGAAGAGTATTCACAAAGATATGGTGAAGAAATTCCAGTAGATATGCATGCTGATATCAGATCAAGAGAGGCTTGTATAAAATCAACAAAAAAAGCTATCGGGCTTGCGGAAAAGCATAATTCTGATTTACATGTTCTTCACTTGACTACAAAAGAAGAAGTTTCTCTTTTTTCTAATGCTGGGATTAATGAAAAGAAAATAACATGTGAAGTATGTGTTCCACATCTGTATTTTTCTAGGGAGGATTACGAAAGAAAAGGTTCGTTAATCAAATGCAACCCCTCTATTAAAGAAGTATCTGATCGTGAAGCTTTAAGAAAAGGTCTCCTTGATGGTCATATAGATTATGTTGCGACTGACCATGCACCTCATGTTTTGGATGGTAAATCAAATCACTATATGCAATGTCCTTCAGGAATGCCGAGCGTTCAACATACTTTAATAGTTTTACTGGAAATGGTTAGAGAGGGCGTATATTCACTCACAGATATTCCATTTTACCTTTCTCACAAGGTTGCTGATCGATTTAAAATCAAAGAAAGGGGCTACATAAGAGAGGGTTATTGGGCAGACTGTGTTTTAGTTGATCTCGAGCAAGAAGCAACTAATGATAAGAGCTCCTACTTTTGTGGCTGGTCCCCCTTTGAAGGGGATGAATTTCATTCAAAGGTTGTCAGTACTTTTATTAATGGTAAGCATGCTTACAATGATGGAAAGATTTTGGAAACAAATTTGGGAGTGCAACTAGAATTCGATAGATAACTATGAGCAAGAGATTAAAGTTACATGAGAATAACAAAAGTTTTTCTTGGTCCATACCAGAAGGACCTTATAGTTTTTTTTCTGATGAAGAGATTACTTGTTTTAACGAAAACGGTTATGTCGTAGTTGAAGAAGCCTTTTCACCTGAAGAGGTTGAGTCTGTTATCAATCAAATTGATCCTTATGAATACAATGTTACTGAAGCGTTAAAAGGTTTAGATGGCGGAAAGTTTTTTATCTCTAGAGCTGAAGAAATTACATTCACGACTCATTTAGTTACTCAATCGGAAGATCTAAAAAACTTCAGTAAGCACAAAGTATTTGGAGATATTTGTAACGATTTAATTGGACCAGATGTAAGGCTTTATTGGGATCAAGCGGTGTATAAGAAACCAGGCACAAAAGATGAATTTCCTTGGCATCAGGATAACGGCTATACATTTATTGAACCTCAAGCATACCTCACTTGCTGGGTAGCATTGACGGATACAGATGAAACAAATGGATGTCCTTGTGTTGTTCCCGGACTTCATAGAAATGGTACTCTTCATCATGAAACTACCGACTTAGGGTACGAAATCCCTCTTGACTCATCTGAGTCTATTACGTTGCCACTTAAAGCAGGAAGTATTGCGGTGTTTTCATCCTTAACGCCTCATAGAACAGGCCCTAATTTATCAAACGGAATAAGAAAATCTTACATTCTTCAATATGCGCCTGAGGGCGCCAAAAGACTCATCTCTCACACCTTAACTGAAGATGTAAATGATGAGTCTAGACAGTTTTTTATTTTAAAAGACGGTTTAACTCAGAGTTAATTATTCAACGAACCCCGTTAGCCTCTCGTAAGCTCCGATAAAGTCCTCTTTAAACTCTTGAACAACATCACTTGCTGATATGCTCTGATTCATGAGACCTACACCTTGCCCAACCCAGTATGTTGCTAGGTCTTTCGCTCCATCGTGGCCACCTTCTGCAAGTTTCGCCACTTTTTGAAGTGCAGGTTCTGCAACCATGGGCTGAAGCGGCATCGGCAGCGGTTCAGGTGCTGATTCTGATTCCCAAGCTTCTGTCCAGGGTGAAACAAGTTGTCTTGAGTGCTTTCCTGTACGACTCCTTGAGCGAACTGTTTGACTTGAATTTGCTGCTACCATCTTTTCTTTGATAACCGGAGGCACTTCTGATTCAACAGTAGTTAACCAAACTGATCCACACCAAGCTCCGGAGGCTCCCATTGTCATTGCAGCAGCCATTTGTTTTCCAGTGACTATTCCGCCCGCAGCTAGAATAGGAACATCTCCATAAGGTTGAATGGCTTCATAGACTTCAGGAATTAAAACCATGGTAGAGACACTTCCGCAATGACCACCTGCTTCTGTTCCTGATACTACAAGTATATCTACGCCTGCTTTAACTTGATTGATTGCATGTTGGGCGGTTCCTAGTAGGGCAGCTACTTTTACATCATTCTCTTTACCCATTTCAAGCATCCAATCTGGTGGAACTCCTAATGCATTGGCTATCAACTTAATCGGATGATTAAAAGCCACATCTAGTAGCGCCTTAGCTCCATCAGATTTAGTATTAGCTGCGAAGCTGGAACCTGCAGTGTCTATAGTTCTTAAATCACTTGCTTCTATATCATGGTTTTCAAGAACATCTGCTCTAAAGTCAGCGTATTCTTGGGGAATCATGCCTTTTAATTTTTCAGGATCAAACTTCTCACTTTGATCTACCATTTTGTTTGGTATCAGAACGTCAACACCATATGGTTTTCCATCTATATGATCATCAATCCATTTGAGTTCTTGTTCAAGTTGCTCAGGTGACATACCTACTGCACCTAGGACTCCACAACCTCCGGCTTTTGATACTGCTACTACAACATCCCTACAATGCGTAAAAGCCACCAAAGGAAACTCAATATCTAAAAGCTCACAAATTTTTGAGTTCATAATCTCTCCTTTTATTATGTTTGAATAGATCTAGTAAATAGATTGAAGATAGTTCGCTAATATTAATTGCAGAACTACAACTACACCGATGATCGCACCAAACATAGTCATGTATTTATAAGTCTTTTTATCCTCTTCCATTTTTTCCTCCCAATAAAAGAGTTATTATTCACACAAATCATATGAAACGTCAAAGAAAATTATCTAACCAAGCATGGCGTTGGGCCTTCTATGATTGGGCAAATTCAGCATTTGCAACAACCGTCATGGCTGGATTTTTTCCTATCTTCTTTAAATCTTACTGGGCATCTGATTTACCAGATGCTGAAAGCACTTTTATCATTGGATCAGCTAACTCGTTAGTTGGGCTTTTGATTGCAATTAGTGCTCCTATTATGGGTGCTATTGCTGATGCAGGAAACTCTAAGAAGAAATTACTTTTAACATTTGCAGTATTAGGCATATTGGCAACCGGTTATCTGTTTTTCATACCGGAAAGCTCCTGGAAATTTGCTATTACCTTTTATGCAGTGGGTGTAATCGGATTTTCAGGGGGAAATATCTTTTATGATTCACTGTTAGTCTCAGTTTCTGGCGATAAGGACAGAAATAGAGTTTCTTCCTTGGGATTTTCTTTAGGTTACCTCGGAGGAGGTCTTCTATTTTTACTTAACGTATTAATGTTTTCTTTTCCAAACTCATTTGGACTCAACTCTCAAGTAGAGGCTGTTCTTTGGTCCTTTTTAAGTGTCGCGATTTGGTGGAGTATTTTTACAGTACCCCTAATTACAGGTGTTAAAGAAACAAAATTAGCGGAAGAAGGAAAAACATTCTTTCAAATATCTAAAGATGCTTTTCAAAACCTCTATCAAACAAGTCAATCCATTAGCAGATACAAAAGTGCCGTAATATTTTTGCTTGCTTATTTTCTCTATATGGATGGGGTAGATACGATCATTAGAATGGCAACCTCATACGGTTCAGATATTGGCTTGTCTGCTCAATCCATGATTGGAGCACTTTTATTGACTCAATTTATAGGTTTTCCAGCTACATTGGTTTTTGGAAAATATTCAGATAAATTCGGACACAAACAAACATTGTCTTTTGCAATTCTAGTCTACATAGGTGTGGTGTTATTTAGTTCTCAGATGGATAGTGCAATTGAGTTCTTTGTTATGGCCTCTGTAATTGGGCTTGTTCAAGGAGGTGTTCAGGCCATTAGCAGATCTTATTTCAGCACCCTCATTCCTGAGGACAAAGCGGCTGAATTTTTTGGCTTTTATAACTTCATAGGGAAATCTTCTGTCTTTATAGGACCTTTTATGGTTTCAGGTATAGCTTTGATTTCTGGCAGCCCAAGCATTGGAATACTCAGCCTGCTTGTTTTATTTATACCTGGATTAATATTACTGAGAAGAGTACCTGATTAAAATAATCCCCTATTTACCAAAGCCTTTTTGAGTATGCTGGGTTTGTCTGTCATAAGACCTTGGACTCCAAAATCTATAAGATCATACATTGTCTGCTCATCATCTATTGTCCAAATATGCACTAATTTATTTTGTTTTTGTGCAACATCTAAAAATCTTCTTGTTAAGACAGGCAAGCCCCATTGAGAAAGAGGGATTTGAGCACAATCACTAGCTACAGCTTCAAAGTTGAATCCAATAGAGTTACAGATCATTTTAAAGATATCCATTTGACCGGAAGAAGTACATGCATTGGGGCCGGATAACTCCCTTATTTTTTTTAGTCTTTTTGAAGAAAAGGAGGCGAGACAGACCCTATCCAAAATATTCATTCTTTTGACGATTTTGACTGTCTCTTCTAAAGCATCTTCGGTTTTGATGTCGATGTTAAAGCGGAGACTGGGGAAACTTTCAAGGGTTTCACTCAAGAGAGGTATTTTTCCACCATTTAAGAGTTCAATGGATTTAACTTCCTCAAGACTCAACTGACTTATTTTTTTTTTAACTCCCGCCATTCTTTTTAGGTTAGAGTCATGAAATATCACTACATGACCATCTTTCGTGGCTTGCACATCCGTTTCCATAAAAACAAAGCCTAAGTCAGCAGAGTATTTAAAGGCTTCGAGAGTATTTTCTGTTTCAACTTCATCTCCACCTCTATGGACAAAAGCATAGAAATCAAAGTCTTGAAAAAAAGGATGCATTAATCTACTTATTTATTGAACTATACTATAGTTAAAGGAGCTTAATATGGAGAATCTTTTTCTAGTAGTATTTTTAATCATAGGAATCCTTGCGATTCCTTATTTTTATCAAATTCTCAGCTTAAAGAAAATCTCGATAGATGACATACCTGAAAGTGGCAGCTGGGTTAAGTTATCAAGGGGAAATATATATTACGAATGGTTTTTTCCTACAAATCAGTTGGAATCTAAAGGAACAATGGTATTGGTTCATGGTTTTTCCACACCAAGCTTTGTTTGGAGGGGTCTTATAGACCAATTTCTCGATAAAGGCTTTAAAGTGCTTGTGTATGATCATTTTGGAAGAGGGTATTCAGAGAGACCTAGAATTCCTTATGATAAAGATTTGTACGTTGAAACATTAAGAGAATTAATTACCTCACAGGAGATAGAAGAAAAAGTTCATTTAGTTGGTTATTCAATGGGCGGACCTATTGTTGGGCACTATGCGGAATCTTATCCTGAGTGTACAAAAAGTGCCTCACTGATTGCACCAGCAGGATTTAGTAAAACTCCTCCTTCTATGAGAAGCTGGACAACAATGCCTTTAATTGGTGATTGGTTCTGGAGAGTCTTTAGTCACCGCCTGTATGGAGTCGGAAATATGTCTGAAACACAACACAGTGATGATCCTTTATCAATTAATGAAGATGAGTTCTTGCCTTTATTCCAAAAACAATTAGTTTTTACAGGCTTTAATGAATCTTTGTTATCAACTGTAAGAAATTTTAATTTATTTGATGTCAGGGAAATGTACCGGAGCTTAAACAATAAAAATGTACCCATTTCAGTTATATGGGGAACATTGGATGGAGTGGTTCCATATAGTGGTTCTGAGGAGTTTAAGAAAATTTTTCCAAACGGAAGATTAATCACCATAGAAGAGGGTACTCACGATATCACTTATAGACAGCCTACACAGGTTGGAAAAGCTATAATTGATTTCATAGACTCACACCTAGACTAATACCCTCTATTTACGTCAGCTAACCCTGTTTGAATATATATGAGCAAACAAAATTTTGAAGATATAAAGTCCTTTGAAGATCGACAAGTAAAAGACAAGCTTCAAGAATTAAAGCACGATAGAGAATTTTATCAATTCATCGCTGACTTAATTTACCCAAAAGGAAGTAAATTCTTTTCAGCATTTTTCCAGTTTTATGTCAAAAAGAAGTTCATTCAAATTTTTGGTGATTGCGATTCAATAGAACAGTTTCAAGATCGCATGGCTCCACTTGTAGAGAGTATGATTGCTAAAACAACGGATGGTTTTTCTTACAGTGGAGAAGAGAATCTTTCAAACAGACCCACACTTTTTATCGGAAATCATAGAGATATATCTCTTGATCCAGCCTTTTTGAATTACCTTTTATACTCTGAGAGTTATAGAACTGTTCGAATTGCAATAGGCGATAATTTACTAGATGGAGGGTTTGCAGAAAATCTTATGAGATTGAACAAAAGCTTTGTAGTTCATAGAGATATTAAAGGCATAAAAGAAACCTTAAGAAAACTTACCAAACTATCAGCTTATATAAGCCACTCTCTATTTCACGATAACGAAAGTATTTGGATTGCGCAAAAAGAGGGTAGAGCCAATGACGGAAACGACTATACGGATGAAGCTGTTTTAAAAATGCTCTATCTTCATCATAGAAAAGATCTGGATCTGAATGATTGGATTAAAAAAACTAATTTGACTCCTGTATCTATTTCTTACGAGTACGATCCTTTGGATGTAATCAAGGCAAAGGGCTGGGATCATCATGATTCAATGTCTCAGCAAGAGATTAATCAAAGCGATTTAATGGAAATGGCAACTGGAATTTTTGGATTTAAAGGACAAGTGCATTTGCACATTTGCAAGCCAATAGATACTTCTTTGTCTGAAACGAGCCAGCTCGCTGCATCAATTGAAACAGAGATAATCGAGAACTATAAGATTTGGCCTGTTTCATACTCTGCAATTTGCCTACTAAAAGAAATTGATTTTGAATCTGATTTATACGATTCAACTTATGTGGATAGTGCTTCATATAGGTTTCTGCAGAATAGAACTAAAGGTCTTAACACCGCAGAAAAAAAAGAACTTTTACTTACTTACGCAAGACCACTCATTAACAAAGAAAAGGCCAGACTTGCGTCTGGCCCTTAATGCATCTTAACTGGGGAGATTAAGAATGCTTACTTAACGGGGAGTTAAGAATTACATTGAGAAAGTGATAAGGAAGGTATCTTCATCTGCACCGTCGGCCTCAGCATCGAAGTCACTCCATGCAAGAGATACAGATAGTCCGGCTATTGATACAGGTAGATCGTAGCTGATAAGAGTGTATTCACCATAGTCATCATAATCACCATATGTGAATCCTAGTCCGGTATCTCCTAGTGCTACAGATATTTCAGAATTGTCTGGCGCACCATCCTGTCCTGAAGAAAAAGTGTATCCAAAGTAGCTATAACCGAGACCTAGGTAGATCTCTTCGAAATCTAATGAGTCTTCACCAGGATAAGTGTAAGCAAGGTATCCGATGTCATAAGTGAAACCATTTTCTAGCTCATTAGCGTAACCTGCGTACCAGTCAAGTTCCAATGCTGCTCCATCTCCAAATTCTACGTTGGAAGCCCATGTACCGAAATAAAGTCCACTATCACCAGCGATGTCGAAACCACCAGAAATTGCAGGTTCTTCCGAAGTTTGAGACATTCCTCTCCAAACGTAGTCGTTTGAAAGAGCTACATTACTCTCAAATTCAGCAGCTTGAAGAGACATAACACCTGAAAAAACAGCTATGACCCCAAGTTTTAAAAGATTTTTCATTCTAACTCCTTATAAGTTTATAAATAATACAAACTTTATTATGCAATTTAGGTGCCAATGAAATTTAAGTAATTTTATTAAAAACTGCACTATTTTCGTGCGATGTAGTTTTTTTTAGTTCTTACAAGGATACTATTCATGAATTTTTTTCTCTTATCGTGTAATATCATGCAACTTTTAATGCGAGATAACAGGAGAAAAAATGGAAATTTCAAATAAAGTAGCTCTTATAACTGGTGGTGCTTCAGGCTTAGGTTTAGCTACTGCAGAAACATTACTTGATGCAGGTGCTAAGATCATGCTTTTAGATCTAAATGAAGATAATGCAAAAAGTGCCGTGGAAAAGCTTGGATCAAACGCAAGTTATGTCATTGCTAATGTTACTGATGAATCTTCCGTCCAATCTGCCGTAGATAAAACCGTGGAGGTTTTTGGCGGTCTGCATGTGGTTGTAAATTGTGCAGGTATTGGTAGCGCCAGTAAAACTGTTGGTAAAAATGGTGCTCATCCCCTTGATTATTTTAAGACAGTTGTTGACATTAACTTAAATGGAACTTTTAACGTTTTAAGACTAGCTGCTGTAGCAATGGCAGATAATGAACCTAATGAAGATGGAGAGTGCGGCGTGATAATAAATACTGCTTCAGTTGCTGCTTTTGATGGTCAAATTGGTCAAGCTGCCTATAGCGCTAGTAAAGGAGGAGTTGTTGGTATGACTCTTCCTATCGCTAGAGATTTGGCCAGAATGGGGATTAGAATCAATACAATAGCTCCTGGTATTTTCGATACTCCTCTAATGGGCATGGCACCTGATGCTGTTAGAAATCCTCTTATAGAAATGACACAATTTCCTAAGAGATTAGGTATACCTTCTGAGTATGCTGCACTCGCAAAACATATGGTTGAAAATCCATTTCTTAATGGAGAAACCATTAGATTAGACGGTGCAATTAGGATGCAGCCTAAGTAAAATAATGGAACTTCTCTTAGATTACTTAATCTTCTTGCTGAAGGTATTCACGATAGCTCTTGCTGTCACAGTGCCTCTGTTAATGATAATCGGCTCTTCAAAAGGTAAATCATTGCCAAAAGGGAAGCTAAGTATTAGTAACCTTTCCGAGAAATATGAGGAAATGGGTAATGCTGTAAAAGGTTCCTTGATGAATCCTAAAGAGTTAAAGAAATTTAACAAAGAAGAAGCAAAAAAGAAAAAGAAAAAGAATAAAGAGGATACTGAAGAATCAGTCTTTGTTCTTAACTTTAAAGGAGATATTCAAGCTTCTGAGGTTGAAAAGCTAAAACAAGAAATAAATGCAATTCTTTTATCTGAAACACAATGTAAAGAGGTAGTAGTTAAAGTTGAAAGCGGAGGAGGATCGGCTTACGCCTACGGTCTTTGTGCAGCTGAACTCAAAAGACTGGTTGATAATAAAATTAATTTAACGGTATGTATCGACAAAGTTGCTGCAAGCGGAGGTTATCTTATGTCTTGCGTAGCTTCAAAGATAATAGCTGCACCCTGGGCAATAGTAGGTTCAATTGGTGTTATTGCACAACTCCCAAATTTCCACAGGCTTCTCAAGAAAAATTTAATTGATTTTGAGATGCATACCGCGGGAGAATTTAAAAGAACATTAACAACTCTTGGCGAAAATACTGATGCAGGAAGAGAAAAATTCAAAGAAGATTTAGAAGATCTCCATTTAATTTTTAAAGATTTTGTAAAAGAACAGCGCCCTCAAGTAGATACAGATGTAGTTGCAACAGGTGAAGTTTGGCAAGGCGAAAAGGCGTTAGAAGTCGGACTAGTTGATGCTTTGGAGACTTCTGATAATTATTTAGTAGAGCTATCTAAAAGTGCAAAATTATTTGAAATAAACTTCGAGGAGAAAAAGAATTTGTCGGAGAAGTTTGCATTTTCAATGCAGTTAATCTTGGAGAAATCTTTAATGAAATTTTATGACTTAATTAACAGGGATAGGTTTACATCATGACAAAATTTAAAGCTCTTGAATCCTCGAAAGGAGAAAATCAAAACACATTATCTATCATAGAGAGAAGTATTAATGATCTGCCTGAAGGCGATCTTTTAATTAAAGTTAATTATTCTTCTTTGAACTATAAAGATGCTTTGTCTGCCTCTGGATCTCCTGGTGTTACAAGAAATTACCCTCATACACCTGGGATAGATGCCGTGGGAAATGTGCAAGAATCAAATAACCCAAACTTTAAAGAGGGGGACACTGTCATTGTTACTGGTTATGACCTCGGAATGGATACTTCTGGAGGCTTCGGACAATACATAAGAGTGCCAGCTGATTGGGCGATCTCATTACCTTCGGGCCTTAGCGAAGTTGAGGCAATGTCTCTCGGCACAGCAGGACTCACCGCAGGTCTATCTATAAAAGCATTAGAAGATTATGCCAATCAAAAGTTAGAAGGTCTTAAATCTATCGTAACCGGTTCCACAGGTGGAGTTGGTTCAATTGCTGTTATGCTTTTGTCTAAACTCGGATCTGAGGTAACTGCCGTCACTGGAAAAGAAGCTGAACATTCTATGTTACAAAAACTTGGTGCTTCAGAAGTAATCTCAAGAGATGAATTGGCAGAAATGACTAGATTGCCCATGGGCAAACCTTTATGGGATATGGGCGTAGATGTGGTAAGCGGAAGCATACTATCTCTTTTATTAGCATCTTTAAGACCAGGTGGTGCTGTAGCATGTAGCGGCCTAGTAGGAGGACCATCTTTTGAAAGCTCTATTTTTCCATTTATATTAAGAGGAAATGCTCTTTTGGGCATTGATTCAGTAGAAATTCCACTCGGCAAGAAGGAAGAAGTTTGGGAAAATTTTGCATCAGATTGGAAGTTGGATTTATCTGGTCTAGTTAGAGAAGTTTCTTTGGAAGGACTCGAGACTGAAATAAATACAATCTTGAAAGGTGGACAGGTTGGCAGAGTATTAGTCAATTTAAATTAAACAGGAGAAGAGAAATGTCAGATCATCATACAGATGAAGAAAAAGAATTAATGCGTCAAGAAGACAGCAAGCTTGATGCCATTGCTGCAGTAGTTATTATTTTAAGTTTGACTGCAGCAGCTTATTTTTGGGTATCCAGTCAGTAATCTATTAGGAGAAATAAAATGGATGTTGTAAATTTTTTAAAAGATAAAACTAGGATACCTGTTATCGGTGCTCCTTTGTTTACTGTTTCTTATCCTGAGCTTGTTTTAGCTCAGTGTAAGGCAGGTGTTGTTGGTTCTTTTCCCGCTTTAAATGCGAGACCTGAAGAAAAGTTAACAGAATGGATCTCAATGATGAAAAAGGAACTTGCTGAATTCAAAGAGCAAAATCCTGATGCAGTCGTGGCTCCTTTTGCAGTCAATCAGATATGTCATCATTCAAATAATAGATTAGAACATGACATGGAAGTTTGTGTAGAACATGAAGTGCCAATAATCATTACAAGTTTAAGAGCTCCTAAGTCTGTTGTAGATGCAGTGCATAGCTACGGCGGTGCTGTGATGCATGACGTAATTAATATAAGACATGCCAAAAAAGCTGTTGATGAGGGAGCAGACGGACTAATTCTTGTTTGTGCCGGAGCAGGTGGTCATGCTGGTGCGCTCAGTCCTTTCGCTTTAGTTAGAGAAGTAAGAGAATTCTTTGATGGTCCTGTAGCTTTATCCGGTAGTATCTCTCATGGGGCATCTATTTTGTCTGCTCAAGCTATGGGTGCGGATTTTGCTTACATTGGCACAAGATTTATTGCTACTGAGGAAGCGAATGCTTCTGAAGGCTATAAAGATATGATCGTAGAAAGTACAGCCAACGATATTATGTACTCTTCAACCTTCACAGGCGTGCATGGAAACTACTTAAAGCCTAGCGTTGTTAACGCAGGGCTTGATCCAGATAATCTTCCGTATGCTGATAAGAATGATATGAACTTTGGAAGTTCAGGAATGGGTGGTGACAACCAAAAGAAAGCGTGGAAAGATATTTGGGGCTCGGGACAGGGTATTGGCAACTTGCACAATGTACCGTCTGTTAAACAGGCTGTTGATGCTTTAGTGGAAGAATACGAAGAAGCTAAAAAGGCTCTAGAGAGTAAATCAGCTTAATTAATCGCCTTTAAACTCTGGTTCTCTTTTTTCGAAGAAAGCTGTAACGGCCTCTTTTCGGTCTTTAGTTTCATGAGTCAATAATGTTTGGTCATAATCCATATGCATGATGGACTCATCATTCTTGTAAACAAGATTGTTAACACTCCTTTTGATCATTTGAGCGGCAATAGGTGATTTGGATGCATAAAGACTAGCCATTTCTTTTGCTTTGATTAACAGTTCTTCTGGTCGACATATTTCATCGTAAAAACCCCATGAAAAGAGGGTTTTAGCATCTTCATTTTCTCCACCAATCACCATTTTCTTGGCTTTTGCAGGTCCTATTAAACGAACAGCTAAAGGTAACCCAAGCCAGTTCAGGTTAATTCCTAAGTTGATTTCAGGGTATCCCAATATAGCCTCTTCAGATGCAATTCTAAAGTCACAAGCTGAAGCGATACACGCAGCTCCTCCTAAACAATATCCGTTAACAGCAGCTATTGTTATTTGGTCTATTTCTAATATTGATTTAATGGCAGGTTTTCCAAAGTTGTTTCTCCAGGATTCTAGTTTGGTTGATAGTTGAGCTTTTTCCTTAAGATCGGCTCCTGCAGAAAAATTTTTACCTTCTCCAGTAAAAATTACTACCCTTGTCTCAAGATCCTCTCTGAAGAGTTCCTTTAATGTGCAGATCTCCTTTAGAACATCAATGCTCAAGGCATTCATAGATTCAGTTCGATCGATGCTTACTATTGCAATAGCATCTTGTTTTTCTATCTTCAGGTGTTGCATTTTAATTTTCAGCTAAATATTTTTCGGCATCTAGAGCGGCCATACAACCAGATCCAGCTGATGTTATTGCTTGTCTGTATATATGATCTGAAACATCTCCTGCAGCAAATACACCAGGAATACTGGTAGCAGTGGAGTTACCATCTGTTCCAGAAATTATTTTTAGATAGCCATTCTCCATCTCAAGTTGATTGGCAAATAAATCTGTATTTGGTTTATGTCCTATGGCAATAAATAAACCGGAAATTGTTATTTCACTTTCTGATGAATCTTTTGTATTTTTAACTTTTATACCACTGACCAGATTTCCATCACCTAAAACCTCTTTTAGCTCGTGATCCCATACGATTTTTACGTTACCTTCCTGTTCTTTTTTAAACAGTCTTTCCTGTAAAATTTTTTCAGCTCTAAGAGAATCTCTTCTGTGGACTAGGGTTACTGATGAACAAAGATTAGAAAGATACAGTGCTTCTTCGACAGCAGTATTACCACCTCCAATGACGGCAACGTCTTTATCTTTGTAAAAGAAGCCATCACAAGTTGCGCAAGCACTTACACCTTTACCCATATATTTCTGCTCACTTTCAAGACCCAGATACTGAGCTGAAGCACCTGTAGCTATGATCAAAGATTCAGACTCATAGGTATTCACATTTCCAGTAAGCTTAAAAGGTTTTGAAGTAAGTTCAGCATTTTCTATGTGATCAAATATTACCTCTACGTCTAAACTTTCGACATGTTTCAACATACGATCCATTAGTTCTGGACCTTGAAGGTCATCGCTATCGCCTGGCCAATTTTCAACATCAGTCGTAGTGGTTAACTGACCTCCCTGTTCCATTCCAGTTATCAGACAAGGATTCAAACCTGCTCTAGCAGCATAGACAGCTGCTGTATATCCTGCTGGACCTGATCCAAGTATCACTAGTTTTCTTTCAAGATTTTCCATGGCGATAATTATATAGTTATCCTTAAAAATTGTTATTCGGATTAGAACATCTTCTTAATAAACTATACAATAGTTAAAACTTAGATTTGTTAGTGGTTAAAAAGGCTCAAGCAACAAAGAAATCATCGAACCAAGCTGTATCGGTATCTCGTATACGCCTTAACAAACTGATTTTGGATTCTTGGTTAATTATTCAAGGGTTCTTTGGAATTTTCATCCTTCTTGCATTAACAACATTTTCTCCTCGCGATTCTGGATGGAATACACAAGTTTTTTCTGGTAACGATCAAGACATCACTCAAGTATCAAATGCTGTGGGTAGTTGGGGTGCTTATGTGAGTGATTTTCTATTAACCATATTCGGTTACATGTCTTATATTTTGGTTTATTGGCTTTTGTGGCCTTTAATTAGACATTTTTTACTTTCCAGAAATCGAGTTCCTTTTTCAGATATTTATACAGGTTTACTGGGATTGAAGATTTTTGGTTGGCTGTTAGTGGTTGTTTCTGGATCTACTTTATTCTCACTAATTCTTGAGCCAGGAATTAGTTTTTTACCTCAAGAGGGTGGGGGTTTGATAGGCTCAAAGATTTCTTCTCTCTTCATAATTCCATTAAGCTTCATAGGAAGTGTACTTTTATTTTCTTCTACACTATTACTGGGGCTAACTCTATCTTTGGAGGTTTCATGGGTTGCGCTTATCAATAAATTGCAGGAGCTTTTAGTTTCTTCAGGATCATCCTTTGGAGACAAGGCTTCCGAATTTTTAGAAAAGATTAGAGAAAAGCAAAAACTAAGAGCCGAAAAACTTGAAAGACAAGAAAAAGTCATAATTAGCACTAAGATTAAAGAAAAAACAAAACCAGCAGAGGTAATACAACCAAAACCAAAAATAGAAACCAGCAAAAGAGTTGAGCAAGAGAAACAGACCGAATTATTTGAATACAAAGAGCCCACTTCGCCTCCAAAATTGTCTTTGCTTGAGGAAAAGAAACAAGAGTTTTCTGATGAAACATCAGAAGATTCCCTTCGTAGGTTGGGAGAGCTCGTAGTTTCGAAACTTGCAGAATACAACATCAATGACGTTGAAGTTGAATCTATACAACCAGGTCCAGTAGTTATAAGGCTTGAACTCAAACTTCCCAGCGGGTTGAAGGTTAATCAGATATCGAACATAAGTAAGGATTTAGCACGTTCTCTTGCAAAAACAAGTGTAAGGATTGTTGAAGTTATTGAAGGTAAAGATACCATCGGCATAGAAGTTCCTCGAGAAGACAGGCAACCCGTCTTGCTGAGTGAGGTACTATCGAGCAAGACTTATGATGATTCTAAAAGTCCTATAACAGTGGCATTAGGAAAAGACATAAGTGGCTCAGCTGTGGTGGCGGACTTAGCCTCTATGCCTCACTTGTTAGTAGCTGGAACAACAGGATCCGGAAAGTCTGTTGCAATCAATGCCATGCTTATAAGTATTCTATACAAGGCTAATCCGGAACAAGTAAGAATGATCTTAATAGATCCAAAAATGTTAGAGCTGTCAGTATATGAAGACATACCTCATCTTCTCGCTCCAGTGATAACTGACATGAAAGAAGCATCGAGCGGACTCAGATGGTGTGTCAATGAAATGGAAAGACGCTATAAGTTAATGGCCCACCTAGGAGTAAGAAATCTTAATGGTTATAACAAAAAAGTTACAGATGCTATATCTGCCGGAGAGCCAATCAAAGATCCTACATGGAAAATTAACGACGCAGAAGAGGGTGAAGAGGCTCCTGATCTTGAAGAACTGCCACTTATTGTATTGGCCGTAGATGAGTTAGCAGATTTAATGATGGTGGTTGGTAAAACTGCCGAGCAATTGATAGCTAGAATAGCCCAAAAGGCAAGGGCAGCTGGTATACATATGTTGCTTGCAACCCAGAGACCTTCTGTTGATGTAATTACAGGTCTCATTAAAGCCAATATTGCTTCCAGAGTAGCATTTCAAGTGGCTTCTAAGATGGATTCCAGAGTAATTTTAGACCAAGGTGGCGCTGAGCAGCTTCTTGGAAAAGGGGATATGTTATATCTAGCGCCGGGAACTTCTATTCCACAAAGGGTTCATGGAGCTTTTGTGGGTGATGACGAAGTGCAGCGAGTAGCGGATGATTGGAGACAGAGAGGTAAAGCAGAATATTTAGATGAAGTAACACAAGAAGAAGGAGCTGTAGTAGGCATGCCTGGAATAGCTTCAGAAGAAGACGAGGATGGAGAAAAAGATGAACTGTATGATGAGGCAGTAGCCTTTGTTGCACAATCAAGAAGAGCATCAATCTCGGCGGTACAAAGAAGATTACGCATAGGTTACAACCGAGCTGCAAGAATGATTGAGACTATGGAAGAAGCTGGAGTATTGAGTCCGATGGCTTCGAATGGCAACCGAGAGGTTCTTATTCCCCCACCACCAGAAGATTAAATTGAAGAAGCTCTGTTTCTTACTGTTCTTATTTTCATCTTTTATTCATTCAGATGAAAATATTGTCATTGTTATCTCCTTAGATGGAATCAGATATGATTATTTGGAAAGGACTGAAACTGATGCATTTAGTTACTTAAGAAAAGGAGGTGCAAGTGCATCTTCGTTAGTACCAGTGTATCAATCATCCACCTTCCCAACTCATGTAACTATGGCCACTGGTGTTACGCCAGATCTTCATGGTATTTTGCATAACTCGTTTTATGACAAGGAAAGAGGGTCATTTAGTTACAGTCCAGATGCCAGCTGGATTCAATTTGAACCTGTTTGGTCAATTTTAGAAAATCAAAATATGAAGACGGCTACTTATTTTTGGGTAGGATCTGAAACTGACTGGAGAGGGACGTCAATTAGTTACAGCAAAGCTCCATTTAATGGACGTATAGGTGAAAAGGAAAAGTTAGACCAAATTTTAGAATGGTTAGATATGGAAATTGATCTAAGGCCCCGCTTAATAATGAGTTGGTGGCATGGGACTGATTCTGTAGCTCATCAAAAAGGAGCTACTCATCCTGATGTATTCAAACAACTAAATAAACAAGACAAAATCTTATTCCAACTAATAGAAGAAATATCACTAAGAAATATTTGGAATAAAGTTACTCTTTTAGTGGTAAGTGATCACGGTATGTCGGATGTATCAAATTTCATAAATCTAAAAGAAATTTTGAAATTAAATTCTATAAAGGCAAGAATTTCGACCGGCCCTGCAGTTGCACACATTTTTTTAGAAAATAAAGAGGATCTGAAAAAGACCATTTCCTCTTTACGAGAAAACCAACACCTTTCTGTTTGGTCTAAAGAAAATCTTCCAAAGGAATTTAATATGTTTAATGAGACCAGAACAGGGGATGTAATTGTTACTACCAGCATCCCTAATATGCTCGTAACCAGAAATAATTCTAATCCACCGATCGGTATGCATGGATATAATCCTAGAGATAATAAACAAATGCACAGTATATTTCTTGCTTACGGCAATAAAGTAGCTAATAAGAGATTACAAAAAGTTCATCAGCTAGATATTGCTCCTACAATTTTAGATCTTTTAAATATCGATGTTCCAAAATACATGCAGGGAAGAATCATAGATTTACAATGATTTACAAGTTTCTCCTTATTTCTTGCTTTGCTGTTTCAGTAAACTTATTTTTTGCCGAAGAAATAAATAAATCTAACCTCTTTGATTACTTTGATAACAAAAATTACTTAAGTGCAGAATTTACTCAAAGAACTTTACAAGATGGTAATGAAAGGACAGTCAAAGGAACGATAAAGGCCGTTAGAGATGGGAAATTTAAGATTATTTATTTTGAACCCATGCAAGAAGTGATTGGTTCTGATGGTAAATCAATTTTTCGACTTGATTATGAATTAGAGCAAATGGATGTATTGCCTCAAGAGGATTATTTTAAAAATACTCCTATCTCGATTTTTACTTCTGATGTTTCCAGTCTCAGCTCTCTTTATCAAATAAGCTCTTGCGATATGGTCGAAAATACAACTGTCTGTGAAATAACCCCTAAAAGTAATGATGCTTTTTTAGAAAAATTATTTCTTAACTTCCGTAATTTTGAATTAGAAGAATTAAGCTATACCGATTCTTTTGGACAAACAGTGAGTTTATCTTTCTATAATCTTTCTTGGCTTTCATTCCCAAATGAAGATTTAGAAATTTCTATTCCAAAAGAAATTGATATTGTTTATCACTAGAAAGTTTTAGAATTTATACATGTTAGACCCAAAGCAGCTGAGAAAAGATACAGATTTCGTAATTGATAATCTCAAGAGACGAGGATATGTCTTTGATATCGATACTTGGACAAAACTAGAAACAAAAAGAAAAGATCTGCAGAGTTTTAACGAGACACAGCAGTCTCAACTGAATGATATCTCGAAAGAGATTGGCTTGGCTAAGAAAGATGGTAAAGATACAAGCTCTTTACAGGAGAAAGCTTCAAATCTTACCCAAGAGATTAAGGAACAAACAAAAATATTAGATGAGTTATTGAGAGACATTGAAGATTTTACTTTGTCTATTCCAAATCTAATCGATATTGATGTGCCTGATGGTAAAGACGAAGCAGATAATCTAGAGGTCAGAAAACATGGCTCTCCTAAAGAATTTACCTTTACTGTTAAAGACCATCTTGAAATCGCGGATAAAGAAATAGATATGGAAGCCGGAGTAAAAATCACCGGTTCTAGATTTAAGGTTTTTAAGAACGAAATTGCTCAACTTCAGAGAGCATTAATTAGTTTTATGGTAGATACCCATGTGTCGGAGAATGGATACGAAGAAGTATACGTCCCGTACATCGTTAACAAGGATTCTTTGTTAGGAACAGGCCAACTACCTAAATTTGAAGAAGATTTATTTAAGTTAGATAACAAAAATGAATTTTATTTAACTTCAACAGCCGAAGTTCCGGTTACTAATCTCCTCAGAGAGGAGATATTGGATTCGGTCAGCCTTCCAATAAAATATGTTTGTCATACTCCTTGCTTTAGAAGTGAAGCAGGCAGCTATGGTAAAGATACAAGAGGCATAATGAGACTTCACCAGTTTGAGAAGGTCGAATTGGTTCAGGCCGTAGAGGCCTCTGATTCTGAAGAAGCCTTGGAGGAATTAACAGGGCATGCGGAATCCATTCTTAAAAAATTAGATCTGCCCTATAGAGTGGTTTCATTATGCTCCGGTGACATTGGTTTTTCAGCAGCTAAAACCTATGATTTAGAGGTTTGGGTTCCTTCTCAAAATGCTTATAGAGAAATTTCTTCTTGCTCAAATTTTAGAGACTTTCAAGCAAGAAGGTTAAAAGCGAGATGGAAAAGAAGTGGAGACAAAAACACTGAATTACTTCATACGCTCAATGGCTCAGGTTTAGCACTAAGTAGAACAGTGCTTGCAATTTTAGAAAATTTTCAAGAATCAGACGGCTCAGTGTCAGTCCCAGATGCTTTAAGAGGCTATCTCAATAAGGATTCGATACTGGGATAGTGTATTCGAGTAGAGATTGGTTCAAAGTCACATAGTTTTCACTTAAATTTCAGTCAGTTTTTATTTCTTTTATACCCAAGAGGTGTAGAATGAATCTAACTATTTTTTAATTAATTTTTGGGGTTAATTATGGAACCAATCTTCAAAAGAATTCTTCTTTTAACATCGATTATCTGTTTGAGCTTACCAACTTTTTCTGACGTAGATACTACTTCAGGAATGCGAGGAAGCGTAAATGTTTCTGGTGCAACAATTGTTGCTGAACATACACCTACAGGTATCACTAAAACAACAACTGCAGGAAGTTCAGGTAGCTTCTCACTATCATTCTTACCTATAGGTGGTCCTTATACTGTTAAGGTATCAGCTCCTGGTTATGATTCAGAATCTCTAAGCGGACTGTATCTTTCACTAGGTGACCCTTTGTCTTTTAGTGTAACACTCACAAGCTCCTCCGCAGCTGATGAGATTGTGGTAACAGCCAAACCGGCAGCAGCCTTCAAAATGGGAACGAGCACTCTTTTAAACAGAGAGGCAATGGATGCTGTACCAACGATCAATAGATCTGTTGCGGACTTCGCAAAAATGGATCCAAGAGTTTCTGTTAATGGCGGAGTTGGAAGAGACGCTCAAATCAGCGTCATGGGAGCTAACGCTCGATACAATGACTTTACCATTGACGGTATAAGCTTTAACGATCCATTTGGTCTAAATGATAATGGATTTGGTGGAATGAGAAATCCTGTTAGTTTGGATTTTGTTGATCAGCTATCCATAGATATCACTCCATTTGATGTATCTAGAGGAAATACTACGGGCGGTTCTATTGCCGTGGTAACTAAATCCGGAACAAATGAGTTTCATGGATCAGCTTACTATCAAAATAGAGACGAAGGTAATGTAGGGGATTATCAAGGACAAGACTTCCCTGAATTTGAAGATGAAGTCATGGCTTTTACTTTGGCGGGACCAATCTTAAAAGACAGATTATTTTTCTTTGTAGGATATGAAGAAAATACCAAATCTCTTCCGGGCCTTTATGGAACTAAAGACAGCGGTGCGCAAAATCCTGCAAGAGTTGTTACAACAGCATTAGCTAATGAAATCAGGCAATTTACTATAGACAACTATGGTGGATATGATCCTGGATATATCAATTTGGTAACGTTTGATGAAACTCACGAAGAATGGACAGTTAAACTTGACGCTGTCATCAGTGATGATCATAGGGCTACTTTAAATCTATCTCATTCAGAAGATCTCACCCCCCAGAGATATAATAATTGGTCTAGAACGGTCTTCAGTAATAACTGGTACTACAAAGATCCCGAAATAGATAGAGCTTCTTTCACTTTGTATAGTGATTGGTCAGATAGGTTGTCTACTAAATTTAAATATACAACTTATGAAATGGTTGAAGACGATTCTTCATATGGAGATGACCTTTTCCCTGAAATGAACATAACAATTACTGATCCAGATTCAGGTGATAGGGACAATGTGTTTTTAGGCGGTGATAGATATAGAGGCGCGAATGTCATTGAAGTAGATTCTGAGTTCTTAACATTCAAAGCTGATTATGATAATGATGATCATGTTTATACCTTCGGTTACGAAGAAGATAATTCTGATGTTGTCAATCTGTTTATAGCTAGATATAACGGTGAAGTAAGATTCAGGAGCTTTGAAGACTATAAAAATGGTATTTGGAGCAGATTAAGAATTCATGAACCTTATGCAGGCCATACAGCAACAAGAAGCATGGCTGCTGACTTTGAAGTAAATAAGAAAACTTTTTATATCCAAGATAAATGGTACGTAAACAGTGACCTTACTGTTCAGTTTGGACTTAGATATGACTCAGTTGTAACGCCTGTAGCTCCCGCTACAAATGTTAACTTTGTTAAAGAATATGGATTCTCTAATGCATCTAAATTCGACTTTGACTTAATCCAACCAAGATTCTCATTCAATATGGATGTTTCTGAATCGATGTTTGGAGA
>Ga0208127_1000369_pt1 | contig 23072 bp, 17 predicted proteins | sample ETNtaG_6_FD_185751 | JGI IMG/M metagenome (GOLD analysis project Ga0208127, IMG submission 185751) | Marine microbial and viral communities from oxygen minimum zone, Eastern Pacific Ocean - ETNP201306SV45 (SPAdes) (version 2) | ecosystem: Environmental > Aquatic > Marine > Oceanic ... | reverse complement strand
ACGGAAACCGATTTATCATACCAATGTGATGATGAGTGTGGGTCTTGACTTTGCTTTGGTCTGCTTAGACTCTGTTGATGATACGAATGAGCGAAATGTTCTGATTCGTAGTTTGGAAAAATCAGAAAAAAAAATCATAGAGTTAACGGAAGACCAAATTCATCAATTCGCAGGAAATGTTTTGGAGCTGCAATCAGCATGTGGTAATCGTTTGCTTGCGATGAGTTCTACGGCCTATTTTGCGCTGACGGATTCTCAAAAAGAGGAATTTTCATCTAATCTCACAATGCTTCATTCTCCCTTACCAACAATCGAACGCTTAGGCGGTGGTAGTGCACGTTGTATGATGGCAGAGCTGTTTACGTAGGGTTTTCCATATAACGGGCTTTAAGCCCCATAATCTTTGAAAAAAACTTGGTTGCGCCCCTACTAGCTTGAAGCTCGATTTTCTGTCCGTCAGAGTGAATGGTGTAGGAGGTAGATGCTCCTTTAAACACACTGAGTTTGTAAAAAGGAATCACCAGTGCATAGGTTTCGAGTAGACTTCGAAATCGAAGAATGATGCCTTTGGGTCGGATTTCGATATTACAAACATCGAGGTTGTTATCAAGTAAAAGTAAGTTCGCAATTTTGGGACTGCTGCTAACGATATGAAGCTTGGGAGAACCAACCCCCGAAAATTTAATCCGATCTCGTAAGCTAAATGGTTTGCCAACCAAATTAGTTATGGTTTGCTCTTGATTGGGATCGTTATAGGAAACATTCAATAACATGATTGCAAAGGTAAACTAAACTCAAATCAAAAGAACTTATCTTTGCAAACAAATAGAGCTCATGCGATTGGTAGATCAAATCCAACAAAATGTTCAAAAGTTTGCAATAGATCAGCACGGCACGCGAATCGATGCTGTGGAGATACAGCCCACAAAAAAAGACCATGATGGTGATTTAACGGTTGTTGTTTTTCCTCTTCTTCGCTTTATAAAATCCAAACCCGCTGATTTGGCCAATTCGCTAGGAACATTCTTACAAAACCGGATCGAGGAAATCAAGGCCTATCACGTGATTCAAGGTTTTTTAAATTTAATCATTGATGACCTCTATTACCTTCAGTTTTTATCAGATATACAACACCCAGAAAACTTTGGAATTCAGCCAGTAACTGCCGATAGCAAAAAGATATTGGTTGAGTACTCTTCTCCCAATACCAACAAACCCTTACACCTCGGACATATTCGAAATAATTTGTTGGGAGCGTCCGTATCCCAGTTGCTCTCTTCTGCAGGATACCAAGTTCACAAAACGCAAATTATTAACGATCGGGGTATCCATATTTGTAAATCAATGGTCGCATGGAAAGCCATTGGTAATGGCGAAACTCCTGAAATGACAGGTGAAAAAGGAGATGCGCTGGTTGGGCGATATTATGTTGCATTTGATACAATGTACAAAAATCAGCTCGCCGAGTTGATTGATTCTGGAATACATGAGGAAGAAGCAAAAACTCGAGTTCCGATCCAATTAGAAGCACAAGAAATGCTACGAGGATGGGAATCAGGAGATGAAAATATTCGTGTATTATGGTCCAAAATGAATGGATGGGTTTATGATGGCTTTGCCAAGACTTATCAGGATCTTGGAGTATCCTTCGACTCATATTATTACGAAAGTGACACCTATTTATTAGGGAAAGATATCGTTGATCAAGGATTGTCTTCTGGTATTTTCTTCCAAAAAGATGATGGTTCCGTTTGGTGTGATTTAAGCGATGAGGGATTAGATGAAAAACTCGTCCTTCGTGCAGATGGTACATCTGTTTATATCACACAGGATCTTGGTACTGCATTGTTGCGATATAAAGATCACCCTGATATGAACGGGATGGTTTACACAGTTGGCAACGAGCAGGATTATCATTTTAAGGTTCTGTTTTTGATTCTTAATAAATTGGGCTACGATTGGGCTTCACAACTTTATCACTTAAGTTATGGAATGGTTGACTTACCATCTGGTAAGATGAAGAGTCGTGAAGGTACAGTTGTTGATGCAGACGGATTGATGCAAGAGATGAGTGATACAGCTCAAAACATTGCATATTCCCTTGGCAAACTGGACGGTTTGGACGAAAAAGAAAAAAACGAGCTATATCATCATATTGGAATTGGAGCTCTGAAATACTATATTTTAAAAGTAGATCCAAGCAAACGCATTCTTTTCAATCCTAAGGAATCTGTTGACTTTAACGGAAACACAGGCCCTTTTATCCAATATGCTTATGCTCGGATTCAATCTATTGTGAAGCAATCGATTGATTCAAAAAAGAATATTTCTTTGGAAATACCTCTCGATCAAAAAGAGAAAGAGTTGTTGAAGTGGCTAGAGTTATACCCACAAACCATTCAAAATGCAGCGGAACAGTACAGCCCTGCACTTGTTGCAAACTATATTTATGAACTGGTCAAACGCTTTAACTCCTACTACCAAAAAGTTGTGATCTTGACTGAGGACGAGCACATTCGTCATTTTCGAGTTCGGCTGGCTAGCCAAGTCGGCTATGTAATTCAATCTGGCATGGGGATACTTGGGATTGAGTGTCCCGAACAGATGTAAAAAAAACCACCTGAAGGTGGTTTTTTCTAATTCAATATGGTTGGTAATTGCTTATTTTGTCTCCTTTACAGCAGCTGCATAAACAACTAAACCAAATCCAATTTTGTTAATTGCATCACCAATGTTGTACACGACATTCATGTCAAGTCCAATATTAGCCATAAATGAATACCATTGGCCATCAGCAGTTCCAATCATATATCCCAATGGGTAGATTGCCCAACCAACTAATACAAACCAAAATAAAGTATTGTGTGCTTTTTCGACTGAACCTCCAGCAGACTTGGCAAGTTTTGAAAGGTCTCCATATTTGATCATGTAGACAATTGCAAAATAAGCTAAACCTGAGAATAGACCCCAAAGCGCAGCGTTACCCATTCCTGCCTCACCAACGTAACCAGTGATTAGCATTACTAAGGACAACACGATTAAGTCACGAAGGTGTTTTGTTGTAGCTCCAGCTACTTTCAAAAGAAGATAAAACTCAACACACATTAATGGAACCGTGAGAATCCAGTCAATGTAACGAATAGAAGTAATATCTCCTGCCGAACCATCAGGTCCAAGCTCCCCTCGCATGTAATAATAGTGTACTGCAGCGATGAAAGTAATAAGTCCAGAAATTAAAATTGAATTTCTCCATTTCTTATCAAATTGACTTAATGACAAGAAAAAGAATGCAGACGCACCCATTAAGGCCATGGTACCAATGAAGAAAGTAAATTCCTCAAGTCCCATGCCGCCAGCATGATTATCAATAATATATAATAAATTAGTCATAGTTCTTTTAAAATTATTGTTTAGACAAAACTAAAAAAAATTAAACAATTCAACTATATTTAAATAAATTTTTTAATAATAATTATAAACACCTTGCAAAAAATTGTTCAAAAACTTAACGATATCAGAGTATATATAACGGTTTCTTGCGTAATTATCAGTTTTACAACAACTTCTATGGTAATCGATTATTTGGCCATTTTTGGTGTTTTAACGCTAGGGATTCTTCATGGAGCAAATGATTTGAGTCTATTACAAAGCATAAGCTTTATGCGTACAAAATCACAGCGTTTTTTGGTTTACATTGCTACGGTTTTACTATTTAGCTTGATTTTATACCATTTTCCAATGACTGCCCTATTGTTCTTTGTTTTATTTAGTTGCTATCATTTTGGTGAACAACAATGGACACATCGTTTTCAATCAAAAACAAATTCCCCTCAGTTTTTCTATTTCGTTTATGGCGCTTTTTTGTTTTCAATGCTATTCTGGTCACATGCCGATCAAACACAATTCATTATAAAGGAATTGAGCGACTTACACATTCCTCCAATTTCGTTTCAATATATGGCTTACACCTCTGTTTGTTTGTGTCTTCTGTATTTATTCCATCAATTTTCGGTAGCCAAAACACTCATTGTGGATGTTTTACTTCAATCCACTCTTTTAATGCTTTTATTTTGGACGACCAATTTGATTGTAAGTTTTGGCACCTATTTTATCATTTGGCATAGTTGGCCTTCTTTACAGGACCAATCCAAGACATTGTACAATAAACCAAACGCATATTTTGCATACCTAAAAGATTCTTTTCCGTTTTGGATAATATCAATCCTAGGGCTTTCTCTGTTCCTCATTTACTATGAGCAAGTTGGCCTGAACCCTCTGGCACTTTTTTTTGCATTTTTAGCAGCTATCACTTTTCCTCATGTGTTGGTGGTTTTTGGACTTCATCAAAAGTTTAAACTGAGTTAGTTTATGTATTTTTATGCCTTCAAAACGAATCATAAATGTTTGATCGATTTAGTAAAAAATTAGAAGGTGCCCTTCAAGTCCTGAAAGGTCACGGTCGCATTACCGAGATCAATGTTGCCGAAACCATGAAAGAAATACGTCGTGCCCTTCTCGATGCCGATGTCAATTTTAAAACCGCCAAAGAGTTTACCGATACGGTAAAAGAAAAGGCAATCGGGCAAAAAGTACTCACAACTCTTAATCCGGGTCAACTTCTTGTTAAAATTGTTAAAGATGAACTTGCTGATCTCATGGGAGGCACGGCAACAGGCCTGGATTTAAACAGTAAACCAGCCGTAGTACTAATGGCGGGTTTACAGGGTTCAGGTAAAACAACCTTCTCTGCCAAACTGGCTGCGCATCTCAAAAAAAACCAATCTAAAAAAGTACTGCTAGTTGCATGCGATGTGTATCGCCCAGCAGCTCGAGACCAGCTTGAGGTTCTCGGTGCTCAAATTGATGTTGAGGTATTTAATCAGCCCGACTCGGATGATCCAGTAGGCATTGCTAACGCTGCAGTTTCTCATGCCAAAAAGAATGGACACCAAGTCGTTATTGTCGATACCGCAGGTCGATTGGCTGTTGACGAAGTCTTGATGAATGAAATTTCAGCTATCCATAAATACGTTTCTCCCTCCGAAACTCTATTTGTCGTTGATGCAATGACTGGCCAAGATGCGGTCAACACTGCCAAAGTATTTCACGATCGACTCAATTTTGATGGTGTGATTTTGACCAAGCTCGACGGAGATGCTCGCGGTGGGGCAGCCTTATCTATCAAGTCCGTGGTTGACAAACCCATTAAATTTATTGGAACTGGAGAAAAGCTTGATGCGCTGGATGTATTTTATCCTGATCGTATGGCAGAACGTATCCTCGGAATGGGGGACGTGGTGTCACTGGTCGAACGTGCTCAGCAAGCTTTTGATGAAGAGGAAGCCAAGAAAATCCAACTAAAAGTCAAAAAAAATTCATTCGGATTTGATGATTTCCTTTCACAAATCAAGCAAGTCCAAAAAATGGGTAGTATGAAAGACCTGGTAGGGATGATCCCTGGAGCCAATAAAATTTCACCCGACGACATTGATGAAGATGCGTTCAAAGGAATTGAGGCTATCATTCAGTCCATGACCCCAAAAGAAAGAAGCCAACCCAAATTGCTGAATCACAGTCGTAAAAAACGTATTGCCTCGGGATCGGGTACCAAAGTTGAGGATGTCAACCGACTGATTAAGCAGTTTGAGCAGATGCAAAAAATGATGAAAATGGTTCAGCGAGGTGGCGCAGGTAAATTGATGCAAATGATGAAAGGAATATGACAATATTAGACGGTAAACAAACGGCGAATGATATCAAAACAGAGCTAGCTGTTCGTGTCGATCAGTTGATTCTGCAGGGGAAGCGTCCGCCACACCTTGCGGCAGTATTGGTCGGAAACGATGGTGCCAGTCTCACCTATGTTGGGAGTAAGGTTCGCTCCTGTGAAAGAATAGGATATGAATCTACCCTAATTCAACTGCCAGAAGAAACTACAGAGGCAGAGCTCCTTCAACAAATCGATCGCCTTAACGCAAATGCAGCAGTTGATGGATTCATCGTTCAGCTCCCCTTGCCAAAGCATATCGACGAAGAAAAAGTCTTGATGGCGATTGATCCCGATAAAGATGTAGATGGTTTTCATCCAACCAATTTTGGAAAAATGGCTTTGGATATGGAGAGCTTTATCCCAGCGACTCCTTATGGGATTATGGAGTTGTTGCGCCGGTATCAAATCGATATCTCTGGAAAACACGCTGTTGTTATAGGTCGAAGTCATATTGTAGGTCGTCCCATGAGTATTTTGTTGAGTCGTAAGTCCTCTCCAGGGAATGCAACGGTCATCCTTACACATAGCCGAACTAAAAATTTGGCTGCCATAACCAAAGAGGCGGATATTGTTGTTTCTGCTCTTGGAGTCCCCAATTTTTTAAAAGATGATATGGTCAAAGAAGGCGCCATTATTATCGATGTTGGCATCACGCGAGTTCCTGACGCATCTAACCCCAAAGGATATGTGATTACAGGGGATGTTGATTATGAGCGTGTCAAAGAAAAAGCAAGTTTTATCACTCCAGTTCCTGGAGGTGTTGGTCCAATGACGATTGCGATGCTTCTTCAAAATACCTATTTGGCGTATTCTCGACACGCTGACGTATGAAAAATGCCCTACAGCAAGGCCAGGTTGTTCCTTTAATGGAAGCTTTTTACACTATACAGGGCGAGGGCTATCACAAAGGAAGTGCCGCCTATTTTGTTCGTATTGGTGGTTGTGATGTCGGTTGTCATTGGTGTGATGTAAAAGAAAGTTGGGATGCTGAAAAACACCCGCCAACTGAAATTTCGACCATAATTCAACAGGCAAAGCAATATTCGGATACGATTGTCGTTACGGGTGGCGAACCATTGATGTGGAATATGGGACCTCTCACACAAGGGCTTCAAAATGAAAAGCTAGCGACTCATATCGAAACTTCGGGTGCATATCCACTCTCTGGTCATTGGGACTGGATTTGTCTTTCCCCAAAAAAGCGAATGCTACCACTTGATTCAATCTATAAAGTCGCCGACGAACTCAAGGTTATCGTATATAACCAAAGCGATTTTGCTTTTGCTGAAGAACAAGCAGCGAAGGTACAAGCCAGTTGTAAGCTATTTCTACAACCCGAGTGGAGCAAACGAGAGCAGGTCATCCCAGATATTGTGGACTATGTACTCAAAAACCCCAAATGGAAAGCGTCTTTGCAAACGCACAAGTATATGAATATCCCTTAGGGAGTTGAAAGTTTTGATTCACAGTCACTTAGAGTCTATATTTTTTAGTAAGTTTAAGCCGTAAAAACAGTGCTATGGAATGGATCATCGATTATTTTGAAAATATTCCTTCCACTCACAGAAGTATCATACTTGTCGGTGGTATAACGCTTTTTTGGTTCTTTGAAGGGGTGTTGCCTTTTTCTCGTTTTCAATATCAAAAGTGGAAGCATGCCCTCCCTAATCTTTTCTTTACCCTCACGACCGTTATTGTCAATTTTTCATTGGCGTTTATCCTATTGCGTACTGCGGACTGGGTAACTGCAAGCCAATTTGGTCTACTAAATGCTGTTGAAATGCCACTTTGGCTGTACGTGATTCTAGGAGTCATGTTACTTGACTTTATCGGTGCATATCTTGCACATTGGACTGAGCACAAGATGAAGCCCCTTTGGATGATACACCTTGTTCACCACTCTGATCATCATGTAGACACCACAACTGCCAACCGTCATCATCCTTTGGAGAGTGTTGTTCGTTTTGTGTTTACAGCCCTAGGTGTTTTTCTAATTGGCCTGCCAATTGGTATCATAATGCTTTACCAATCCCTATCTGTTTTGTTAAGCCAATTTAATCATGCAAACATTAAATTACCGCAACGACTCGATATGTTCTTGAGCTATTTGATCGTCTCTCCCAACATGCATAAAGTTCATCACCACTACGTTCTTCCCTATACCGACTCAAATTATGGAAATATCTTTTCGATTTGGGATCGATTGCTGGGAACCTATTTGTACCTCGCTCCTGAAAAAATCGTATATGGGGTTGATGTATTCCCTGATGAAAAAGAAAATAGTTCGATAAAAAGTTTATTGAAGCAACCTTTTCAGCCATACAGAAAACCCACTACGGGTAGATGAGATACTGCTCTCTGATTTTTAAAAAGTCTTGAATATCTGATTGCCAATTGTCTCTAATCTCAGAGGCACTCATACCTTTTTCAATTTGCAATTGTAGGGAAGTTGTGCCAGCATGACGCCTAAACCCTGGATCCAAGAAGAATTGTTCAGGCTTATTACTATTTCTATACGCTTGAATGATCCATTCAATATTGACTCGATCCAACCTTGGATGATTTCGTAGGTCAAGACCGTAGCATTCTTTTTGTTTTTCCTTTGGATTCGAAGCCCCGGACTTTGGAGTGGGGGTATAGCGATGAGTAAAATGGCTTGTATCCAAAAATGAAGCACCAAATTGCTGAAAGGGGTGAGAGGTTCCTCGACCTGCATTGACAGGAGTTCCTTCAAATAAACCCAAACTCGGGTACAGCATCACCGCCTGCGCATTGGGTAGGTTTGGAGAGGGTCGGACGGGCAGTTCATAGGCAGTTTGATGTGTATAATTTGCGACGGGAATTACCAGTAAAGACGGCTTATTTTTGGAATCAAGCCATTCTTCTCCAACCAGCATTTTGGCATACTCACCAATTGTCATTCCATATACGAGTGGAATGGGAACTTTACCCAAAAAACTTTGGTTTTCCTCTTCCATCATTGGACCGTCTACATAATGCGCATTCGGATTGGGTCGATCTAATACAATTACAGGGACCTTCGAATCTGCACATGCTTCCATGACCAAGTGAAGGGTGGACAGATAGGTAAAGAATCGCACACCCACATCTTGAATATCAAACACAAGGATATCGACATCTGCTAGCTGTTCAGCGGGGGGTTTGCGGTATTTTCCGTGCAGTGAAACAATGGGAATTCCAGTTTTGGTGTCGATTTCATTTGAAATGGATGCTCCGGCATCTTCTTTTCCTCGAAACCCATGCTCGGGCGCAAACACCTTTATAATGTTGACCCCCTGACTTCGTAAATGATCTACTAAATGAATGCGCTTGTCATTCGTTAGAACCTGACTACTCTGATTCCCAACGACTGCAACCTTCATGTTGATTAAAAGAGGAATATACTTCTGCGTTTGATATGCGCCTGGCTGGACTTGCGCAAAAAGGGGCATGCTACAAACCACAAAGACAAAAAAAGCGGTATTTTTGAGTAAAGCTATCACAGGTTGAAGATTAGTTTATTCATCGCCAAACGCATTATCGGTTCGAAGTCCTATAAAAATAGTGTTTCGGCACCAATTATTAAAATCGGAATCATCGCCATTTCCGTTGGCTTGATCGCGATGCATATCGCTATTGGTACAGGCATCGGGTTTCAGAACAAAATCAAAGACAAAATCAGTTCTTTTGAAGGCCATATTCGCGTATCTACCTATGAGAACAACTCCACAAACACCACCATAGAGAGCATCGACCCCCAAATGATTCGCTCAGCAGCTGAAACGGAGCGTATTTCTTTTGTCAATTCAGTAGCTTATGCATCAACTGTTTTTAAAACCGATAAGAACTTTGCTGGCGGACTGCTAAAAGGTATCGATAGTACATACCGATGGAATGCTTTTGAAGACTACCTAATTGATGGACGTTTACCAGACATCGGATCGCTAATCAGTAGAGAGATTTTACTGTCCAAACATATTGCCAGAACCTTGGGGGTAAAAACGGGAGACCGGGTATCATCTTATTTTTTGTTTGAGGACCGACTACCAATCCGTAGGAGTTTTGTCGTTTCGGGACTCTACGATTCTGGCTTTCCCGATTTCGATCAGCGAATTGCCTTTGCAGACTTGCGACACGTTCAAAAAATATATCAATGGCCCACCGATCAGGTAGGAGCGTTTGAAATCACCCTCGATAATTTTGATGATATTCATCGGTTTTCAGAAGAGGTCTATGACCAAGTGCCTGCTCCATACGATGTGCAGCATGTCAAAGAGCGTTACCCCGAAATTTTTAATTGGATTTCCCTTTTTGATACCAATATTGCTTTGATTATCGTGATTATGATCATAGTGGGCGGGATCAATATGATTACGGCTTTATTGGTTTTGATTCTCGAACGAACTCAAATGATTGGTTTGCTAGGCGTCTTGGGCATGCAGCAATGGTCCACGCAGAAAGTCTTTTTGTACAATGCAGCCTACCTGATTGGAATTGGATTGTTATGGGGCAATGTGTTGGGACTTGGACTTCTTGCTCTTCAACACCAAACTGGATGGATTACACTTGATCCAACTTCTTATTATGTAACGACAGTACCGATCGCTTTTGATGTGCCCATGATTACTGCTATCAATATCGGAACCTTTGTGATTTGTGTATTGATGCTGTTGATTCCTTCATTAATCATTTCTAAAGTCACTCCAATTCGCGCATTACGCAGGGTGTAAATCCAACAAATTTCATCTGTGATTAGGTAATATATATCTGCGCGATACAGTACATTTGCAGGATGAAATACGCAAACAATATACTGGATACGATTGGGAATACGCCTTTGATCAAGCTCAATTCAATCGCAAATGAAGTTGACGCTTTGGTTTTGGCAAAGGTGGAATATTTTAATCCTGGAAACTCTGTTAAAGACCGTATGGCGCTCAAAATGATTGAAGATGCCGAGGCAGATGGCCGACTCAAACCCGGCGGAACGATCGTGGAGGGGACTTCTGGCAATACAGGAATGGGCTTAGCACTTGCTGCCATTGTCAAAGGATATAAATTGATTTGCGTATCGAATGATAAACAATCTCCAACCAAGTTTGATGTTCTTCGTGCTGTGGGTGCTGAGGTGGTTGTTTGTCCAACCGATGTGCCAGCCGATGACCCACGTTCTTATTACTCAACTTCGAAGCGTATCGCTGAGGAAACGCCCAATGCTTGGTATGTGAACCAGTACGACAACCCATCCAATGCGGTTGCTCACTATGAGCAGACAGGTCCTGAAATTTGGGAACAAACCGATGGTAAAATCACTCATTTTGTCGTTGGCGTAGGCACTGGCGGAACAATATCTGGCGTATCCAAATACCTTAAGGAGAAAAACCCAGCAATCAAAGTATGGGGAATTGATACGTATGGTTCGGTTTTTAAAAAATACCATGAAACGGGGGTTTTTGACGAAAAAGAAATCTACCCGTATGTGACCGAGGGTATCGGGGAAGATATTCTACCAGAAAATGTTGACTTTGATCTTATTGATGCTTTTGAAAAAGTCACCGATAAAGATGCTGCCATTTACACACGAAAATTGGCTCGGGAAGAGGGAATTTTTGCAGGAAACTCTTGTGGCGCTGCGATAAAAGGGATGTTGCAACTCAAAGCCCACTTTGGCCCTGACGATGTCGTGGTGGTATTGCTACACGATTCAGGAAGTCGTTATGTCACCAAAATCTACAATGACGACTGGATGCGTGAAAAAGGGTTTTTGGAGTAGTTCCGCAAGCGCTATTCTACTTCCACTACATCAACTTTTACGCCAAGCTTGTTGGGACGAATTTGGTATCCCATTCTCTCACTAACGACATCGATAAAAGCAGCGCCAAAAAAGATGATTTGCGAGGTGTAAAAAACCCATAACATTAAAATTGCCAAAACACTTGCAGAACCAAAAATACTATCAATGTGCATGGTGGTCAGTGTATAGCCAATGATAGTTTTTCCAATCGAAAATAAAAATGCTGTAAACACACCACCTAAAACGGCTGGCTTCCAATGTATAATTGCATCACTCAAGATGCTAAACATTAAAGTGAAAATGGTACCCAACAAGACAAATGATACAACCAGTTCATACCCGTAAGTAAATGAGTAGTTACTACTTAAACGATCACTGTATTCCAATAAATAACTGCTGACACTTGTACTGACTAGAACAAAAAAAACAAGTCCAATAAGTAGGGTAAACGATATAAATTGCTTGATCAGATAATTCTGAACTTCTCGCTTTCGTTTGACTTTAATTCTCCATATCCGGTTAAAAAAGTGATGGAGTTGACGAAGCATAGCGGAGGAGGACAATCCGAGAATCAAAAATCCAACGCTGGTCGCCCAAGCACTGTTTTGATGAACTTTGCGATGGCTTACAATCTCTTGAATTTGTTTGGATGCGTCTGTCCCTAGGGTATCGTTGAATTGTGCATAAATTTCGTCTGAAACCTCTTTCTCTCCAAAAAAATAACCCAGAACAACAGTGATTATGATGATCATTGGTAAAAGCGAAAAGACTGCGTAGTAAGCGAGGGCAGCTCCATTTTGAAAGGGGTTGCTTCTAAAGAAAATAGCAAATGTATTTTTCAAAAAAGAAATCATAAAAAAATAAATGTCATCTATGACAACACAAAATTTGGGAAATCCGCCAATTCAAAAGCGAAAGTAACAAATTTATATACGATATGGTTAACTATGACTCAGGGATCCCTCTAAAAGCAATACTGATTCTCAGCAATCACTTTATCAGCGACTTGTTCGCGTAAGCCAATCACATTAGGATAATTGATATATTTTGTAAATCGCTTTAGACCCATGAGTAGCATTTTTTGCTCATCTCCTTCTGCCGAAGAAATAATCGCCTCTTTCCCTTTGGTTTGTATTTTCTCAACGGCTTGAAAAAGATAGAGTTTTGTCATGGCCAATTGCATATCTTGTGTGTCAAGACCATATCGATTGATATTCTTTTCCGTTCGAAGTATGGCCGATTCCACCAGATAAATTTCAATCAAGATATCAGAAACAGCCAACAAAAGCTGCTGATGTTTCTCGATTTCCGTTCCGTATTTTTGGACACCAGCACCTGCGATCATTAGAAACACCTTTTTTAGGTTTTTAAGGATTGATTTTTCCTCGCTCAAGGGTTCTGTAAAATCTGGAAGGTCAAATGATGGTACACCCAAAAGTTCCTCCCCAACGGCAGTTGCAGGACCAATCAGATCAAGGTGACCTTTCATGGCTTTTTTGATCAGCATCCCAACAGTGAGCATCCGATTGATTTCATTCGTCCCCTCATAGATTCGAGAAATCCGCGCATCTCGCCACGCGGACTCCATGGGCATATCAGCAGAATAACCCATGCCTCCAAAAATCTGAACGCCTTCGTCTGTACAGTCTTGGGTATGTTCCGATACAGCAACCTTTAAGATTGAGCATTCGATTACATACTCTTCTACTCCTTTTAGCTCTGCTTCCTGATGGCTTATTCCTGACTCGGATCGAATGGCTATACGATCCTCAATGTCTTTGGCCGCACGATAACAACCCGACTCACCTGCATAACAATTTGTAGCCATATTGGCGATTTTTTGTTTGATTGCCCCAAACTGACTAATCGGCGTTTTGAATTGGATTCTCTCATTGGCATAACGAACACTTTCGCTTACAGTACGTCGCTGCGCATCGATACAAGCAACAGCAAGTTTAATACGACCCACATTCAAAGCGTTCATCGCGATTTTAAATCCATTTCCGCGTTCCGAAAGCATATTTTCGACAGGCACCTTGGTTTCGCTAAAAAAGACCTGCCTTGTTGAGGAAGCATGAATCCCCAATTTATGTTCTTCTTCGCCCATGCTAATTCCATTATCAGGGTCATTCGGAACGATAAATCCTGTGATATTTTTATCATCTTCTATCCGTGCAAATACAATCATTACACTGGCGTATCCAGCATTTGAAATCCATATTTTTTGCCCACTGATTTTATAATGGGTGCCGTCTTCTGAAAGTACAGCTTTGGTTTTCCCACTATTTGCGTCCGATCCTGCCCCCGGTTCGGTAAGACAATAACATCCAATCTCTTCCCCCGAAGCGAGCTTAGGAACATACTTTTGCTTTTGTTCTTCAGTTCCATACAAAACGATGGGCATGATGCCAATACCAGTATGGGCACCGTATGCAGTGGAAAGGGAGCCAGTTGCTCCTGAAAAGTAATCACAGACGAGCATGGTTGAGACAAACCCCATTTCAAGACCTCCGAATGCCTCTGGTACACCAACGCCCAAAAAGCCAAGTTCTCCAGCTTTACGCATCAGCTCAAATGTGAAGTCATAGTCTTTTTGCTCAAAACGATGCTTGTTTGGCCAAACTTCCCGATCGATAAATTCCTTTACGGCATCTCGCATCATTTGTTGTTCTTCGCTAAAATCTTCTGGTGTGAAGACATTTTCTGCCTGCGTTTCTTGCAATAAAAAAGCACCTCCGCGTGTACGCACGATTTCTTTTGTTTCCATAATTTTATATCAATTCATAAATTCCAGCGGCACCTTGTCCAGTACCTACACACATGGTGACCATGCCATATTTTTGATTTCTTTTTTTCATTTCGTCAAATAACTGCACTGAGAGTTTGGTTCCTGTGCAACCCAGCGGGTGTCCAAGAGCAATTGCTCCCCCATTGACATTGACAATCTCTGGATTGATGTCGAGCTCACGAATCACAGCTATGGATTGAGCAGCAAAGGCCTCATTGAGTTCGATTTGGTCGATGTCTTTTAGTTTTAGACTCGCTTGATCCAGTGCTTTTGGGATTGCTGCTACGGGGCCTATACCCATGATTTTGGGTGGAACGCCAGCAGTTGCATAACTCACAAGTCGAGCAATCGGAGTGAGGTTGTGCTTGTTGACCATCTCTTCAGTCATCATCAATAGTACAGCAGCACCATCGCTTGTTTGAGAAGAATTTCCTGCAGTCACCGAGCCGTTATTGGCAAAGACAGGTCGTAGCTTCGCCAACGCCTCTAAGCTTGTATCCGCTCTTGGACCCTCGTCACGATCAACAGTATAGGTGCGCGTTGCTTTTTTCCCATTGTCATCGATATATGTTTCATCGATAGTAATTGGCACAATTTGATTATCAAAGGCACCATTTTTTTGAGCTTTTAAGGCCTTTTGGTGTGATGCATACGCAAAGGCATCTTGATCCTCTCTGGAGATGTGAAACTGGTTGGCAACTGCTTCGGCAGTGAGTCCCATTCCCCAATAATAATCTTCATTTCCTTGCTTGGCGGCTTTATAGTCAGGCGCAGGCTTGAACCCTCCCATGGGGATATAGCTCATGCTTTCAACGCCACCTGCTATTACGCAGTCTGCCATTCCTGATTGAATTTTTGCAGCTCCCAAAGCGATCGTCTCGATTCCTGATGCGCAATAGCGGTTTACGGTTACGCCTGGAACATCATTGGTTTTGAGTCCCATTAATGAAATGAGCCGTGCCATATTTAGGCCTTGTTCTGCCTCTGGCATGGCATTACCAATCAGAACATCATCAATCGTGGTGACATCAAAATCAGGCAAGTTACTCATCATATACTCGATGGTTTCTGCAGCGAGCTCATCTGGACGTTTAAATCTAAAAAGACCCCTGGGTGCTTTACCAACGGCTGTTCGGTGTGCGCTTACGATGTAGGTTGTTTTCATGTGTTAGTTTCTTAAAGGTTTTCCAGTTTTAAGCATATGCTGTATACGTTCAAGTGTTTTGCGTTCGGTGCAAAGGGATAAAAACGCTTCTCTTTCGATATCTAGAAGGTATTGCTCTGGCACATAGGACGGCTGGGATAGATCACCACCGGCCATGACGTAAGCCAACTTGTCGGCAACTTTTTTGTCATGCTCCGAAATATATTGAGCCGCTTCCATAGAGTCTGTTCCCACCAAAAACATTCCGAGGGCTTGTTTGCCCAGTACTTTTACGTCGTTTCGCTTTATGGGTTTGGTATAGCCAGACTCTGCCATTAAAATAGCTTGTTTTTTGGCAACAGCGATTTGTTGGTCAGCATTCACAACAACGACGTCCTTCCCTTTTTGTAAAATCCCCAAATCGAATGCTTCGTAAGCTGACTTGGCTACTTTTGCCATTCCGATTGTTAGAAAATACTCTTGAAGTACATTGAGCTCTACATCATTTTTACGAAACGAATCGGATGCCCGTAATGTCATCTCTTTTGACCCACCACCACCAGGAATTACACCAACACCAAACTCAACTAAGCCAATATAGGTTTCTGCAGCGGCCACGACCTTGTCTGCATGTAAGCTGAGCTCACAAGCACCCCCGAGAGTAAGGGTGTGCGGTGCTGCAACGGTGGGGATAGACGAATACCGCATACGCATCATCGTATCTTGGAAATATTTGATTGCCATGTTAAGTTCATCATATTCTTGCTCGACTGCCAACATAAAAATCATACCAATATTGGCACCAGCAGAGAAATTAGCTCCCTGATTCCCGACAACCAAAGCTTGAAATTCCTTTTCAGCCAAGTCAATACCTTTGTTAATTCCCTGAAGAACACCACCACCGATTGTATTCATTTTGGAGTGAAACTCCACATTTAGCACCCCGTCTCCAAGGTCGATAAGAGAGCACTCTGGATTTTGCCAAACGGTTTTCGAAGCTCTGAGGCGGTCAAGGATTATAAAGCTATTTTGTCCTGGAATGACATTCATATTTTTGTTAGGAATGTCATAGAAGAATTGCTGACCGTCCTCTAATCCGTAAAAACTTTGGTGCGGTCCTTTAGCCATGGCAGTTACCCATTTAGCAGGTTCATGTCCCGCTTCTTTGATAAGTTCAATTCCTGTTTCCAATCCAATAGCATCCCAGAGTTCATAGGGACCATGTGTCCATCCAAATCCAGCTTTCATGGCGTCATCTATTCGATAAATTTCATCTGATATTTCAGGAATTCGGTTTTGGATGTAAGCAAAAAGCTCTCCAAAGTTTTTTCGATAAAATGCAGTCGCTTTATCTGATCCCGAAATCAAAACGGGATAGCGTTCGATGAGATTATCAATCGCTTTGGTTTTTTCAAGAGTGTCAAACTGAGCTCGTTTTTTTGATCGGTATTCGAGGGTACTGAGGTCCAATGTTAAAATCTCAGATTTTCCCTTATCATTTTTTACTTTTTTATAAAATCCTTGACCACTCTTGGAACCAAGCCATTGATTTTTCATCATGGCAGAAATGAAATCGGGAAGTTGAAATACGTCTCTTCGCTCGTCATCATCACAGTTTTCATATAGTCCATTCGCGACGTGAACCAAGGTGTCAAGACCTACCACGTCAACCGTTCGAAAAGTAGCTGATTTTGGTCTTCCAATTACTGGCCCCGTAAGCTTGTCGATTTCCTCTACGGTTAGCCCCATATCCTTCACTTGATGGAAGAGGCTTTGGATACAAAAAATTCCAATTCGATTTCCAATAAATGCTGGCGTGTCTTTGGCAAGAACCGAACGTTTGCCGAGGAAAGTGCTTCCATAATCCATCAAAAACGAACTGACTTCAGCAAGGCAATTCGGGCCTGGTATGACCTCAAAAAGTTTTAAGTAACGAGGCGGATTAAAAAAGTGAGTGACAGCAAAGTGTTTTTGAAAATCATCTGACCGACCTTTATTCATCATCGCAATGGGAATGCCAGAAGTATTTGAAGTAATCAATGTTCCTGGCGTTCTGTGTTCTTCAATTTGCTTAAAAACACTTTGTTTGATGTCTAGTCGTTCCACAACCACCTCAATGATCCAGTCCACTTCAGAGATTTTCGAAATATCGTCAGATAAATTTCCAGTGTGAATTCGCTTTTTAAAATCCATGTGATAAAGTGGCGCTGGGTTGGATTTGATCGCTTGTAACAGATTGCTGTCAACGATGCGGTTACGGACAGTAGAATCTGAAAGTTTAGATCCCTTCGCTTTTTCTTTTTCAGTTAATTCGCTTGTTGCGATATCGAGAAGTAAGACTTCAGCACCAATATTTGCAAAATGACAAGCAATACCAGAACCCATGATTCCAGATCCAATGACTGCCACTTTTGAGATTCTTCTTATACTCATGATACTTGTTTTTGGGGAATAAATATTGACCTTTCTTGTACTTTTTGTAGAATCAATTTGATAACTTTATAGAATGATTCAAGTTCTTCAGGACTAACAGATTCTTCAATAACCTGATTGAAATGCATAACAACTTCACGCGAAAGCGAACGCTTTTCGAGCCCTTCTTTTGTGAGACGGATTAAAACACTTCTGCCATCTTGTGGATTTGGTTCTCTTCGGATTAACCCCTGATTTTCCATTGTCTTTAGGGTGCGTGACAAACTTGTAGATTCCATACCCATTCTAGGGCCCAGAGAGGTAGAGGGAACGCCTTCTTCAGTATCAATACTCAAAAGTGTCAATCCAGTGGCCATCGTAGCTCCATATCGAGAAGCTTCTTCATTGTACATTTTGGAGACTGCTTGCCAAGTTGCACGTAAAAAATGATCGATTGTTTTTGTTCGCATAGAGTCAAATGTAATAAAAAATATTATGCACGCATAATAAATAAGAAAAAAAAGGTTTAGCTGTAAATCTCTTTGATGAGGTTATCGTATTTTTCAGCTATAACTTTTCTTTTGAGCTTCATTGTAGGGGTGAGGTGGCCAGAATCGATACTCCAAATATCATCTGTAAGTTTGAATTTCTTTACTTTTTCCCATTGCGCAAAATTGACATTTGCACTTTCAATATCGTTTTTGATTTGATCAATAACTTTTTGATCTTGGATTAGTTGCTTGGTAGTTTTTGGATTTTCAACATTACCCATCCACTCGTTTACAGCTTCAAAGTTGAGTTGAACAAGCGCCGAAGGGAATTTTTGGCTTTCCCCTACTACCATCACTTGATCAATTAGGGTTGATTGTTTAATCACGTTTTCGATCACTTGGGGTGCTACATATTTCCCCCCCGAAGTTTTAAACATCTCTTTCTTGCGATCTGTGATCTTCAAAAATCCATCTTCGTCCACATGCCCAATATCACCTGTATGGAAATAGCCATTTTTGATGACTTCATCTGTGAGCTCTTGATTTTTATAATACCCCATCATTACATTGGGTCCTTTGCAAAGAATCTCACCGTCCTCGGCGATTTTAACCCGTACATGCTCGACCACTTTGCCAACGCTACCGATCCGAAATTTCCCCTCTCTCATGTCGTTTACTGAGATTACTGGCGAGGTTTCAGTAAGTCCATATCCTTCAACAACCGTAAGCCCAGCTGCCGTAAAAACTCGGGCAAGGCGCGGTTGTAAGGCAGCGCTCCCAGACGCAATCAACTTGAGATTACCGCCCAGTGCAGCTTTCCATTTTTTGAAAATCAAAGCGCGAGCGATTGAGAGTTTAAGACTGTATGCCAATCCATTCTTTTTGTAGGGCTCATAAGCGAGTCCCACATCGACAGCCCAGTTGAATAATTTCTTTTTGACACCTGTTAGTGTTTGTCCTTTACCATAGATTTTGTCATATAATTTTTCCAATAATCGAGGAACAGCAGTCATCACATCTGGGTTGACCTCATTTAGATTTTCTCCAATGGTTTCCAGTGATTCGGCAAAATGTACCTCTGTTGATGTAATTTGATAGAGATACATCAACATTCTTTCATAAATATGACATAGCGGTAAAAAGCTCAATGCGACTGCTTTACCATATTCAAGTGGTAAGCGTTTTTGTGCAGCAAATACGTTGGAGACAATATTGTTATGACTCAACATCACGCCTTTGGGTGTTCCCGTAGTACCTGATGTGTAGATAATGGTTGCCAAGTCCTGGGGTAGTACAGACTCTTTAATTGCAATCACTTTTGGCTGATGAGCGGCGTCTCTTCCAAGTTTAAGAACCTCCGTCCAATGCTTACATCCCTTGATCTCATCAAAGCTGTAGACTTCTTTCAAATTGGGGCATTCTTTTCGAATGGATTTGATTTTATCAAAAACCTCTTGATCCGAAACAAAGCAGTATTTAGACTCAGAGTGATTGATAATATACGCATAATCTTCTGCGGTGATAGTTGGATAAATTGGAACATCAATTCCGCCAATTTGAAGAACCCCAATATCAACAATACACCACTCTGTTCGGTTGTTAGAAGAAATGATAGCGACCTTATCACCTTTGCTCAAACCAAGCTGGAGTAAACCGCGGCTGATTTGGTTTGATTGCTCTAAAAATTCTTCAGAAGAAGTAGAGACCCATTTGCCATTGTATTTGGTATTCAAGGCACGTTTTACAGGTAAAGTCTTTACTTGATTATCGAGAATGTCAAACAAGCGAGTCGGTGCGTTCAATTCTATTTATTATTCTATGCTTGATAACAAATATGCATTTATTTATCGAAAAGAAAAAATAATTGACTTTCTAGTTAGCTGTCTGAAACCACTTGAAAGCATCTATAAAGGCCTGAATCCAAGGCGAAACTGTATCTGATTTCCGCTCCTCTGGATAATGTGCCCAGTTCCATGGAAATATCGAACGCTCTAAATGCGGCATCATCACAACATGACGCCCATCATCACTGCTCAGTATGGCGGTTCCATAATCTGACCCATTGGGGTTTGAGGGATACTGATCATAGGAGTAGTTACCGACAATTTGATAATCAGTTTGGTTTTGAGGAAGTTCAAATCGCCCTTCTCCATGTGCAGACCAGATACCGAGTCTGGAACCACTTAAACCTTGAAATAAAACGGTATTGTTGGGTTGAATATCAATTGTACTAAATACACATTCAAATTTTCCAGAAAGGTTATGACGCATTTTAGGTTTTTGATCATGGGTTGGGTGCAAAAGCCCCAATTCGATAAAAAGCTGACAACCATTACAAACACCAAGTGAAAGGGTGTCTGGACGATTAAAAAAATCAGTAATCGCTTTTTTAGCAAGAGCATTGTAGGTGAACGTGCCTGCCCATCCTTTTGCAGAGCCTAGGACATCTGAGTTTGAGAACCCGCCGACAGCGACGATGAGTTTCACATCTGTGAGATCCTCACGTCCAGTCATCAAATCTGTCATATGAATGTCTTTGACCTCAAAGCCTGCGAGATCCATCATGTAGGCCATCTCTCGCTCAGAGTTACTCCCTTTTTCGCGAATAACGGCTGCCTTGATGCGTTTCCCCTCATCAACAACAGGAAGCTTTCCATTAAATGAAGTTGGAAAAGTAAAGCGTAATGGGGTTTTGTCTATACTTTCAAATCGTTCTTTTGCTTTAGCGGGGTCGGTTTGGTTTTTGTCCAACAGAAAGGAGGTGGTCATCCAATGTTTTCTGTATGTTGGAATATCGAACCCAAAGGAATTATTAGCGCATTTTACATTTAGCACATCTGATTCGTTGGCTTCTCCGATTTCTACAATAGAAACTCCTTTGTCAATGAGATACTTTGCACTCTCTGCACTGGCTTGAATCACAACAGCAGGGTTTTCTGCGAATAAAATACGCTCGTCAAATGCAGACAAATCAATCTGAAGACCAACTCTATTTTCAGCCAAGCACATTTCTAGTAAAGTGGTAATCAGTCCACCCGAACCGATATCATGTCCAGCAAAAACCCCCTCGTTCTTTATAAGTTCTTGTAAGGCGTCAAAGTTCGTTTTAAATTGCGTTGCATCACTGACATCAGGAGCTTGACTTCCCACACAATTTTGCATTTGCGCGTAGGCAGATCCGCCAAGATGATAACTGGAATCACTCATCGAAACATAGTAGAGCTTACCCTGATTCGGTCGTGCCATCGGCCGAACGACTCTTTTGATATTACTGCAAGCTGCAGACGCCGAAATAATTACTGTCCCCGGAGCCAGTACTTCTTTACTGTTATACTTTTGCTTCATCGAAAGGGAATCTTTCCCCGTCGGGATATTGATGCCCAAAGAAATGGCAAAGTCTGCACAGGCCTCAACCGCATTGTATAAGCGTGCATTTTCACCAGTATTGTTACAAGGCCACATCCAGTTGGCTGACAAACTCACTGCCGAAAGTCCATTTTCCAAAGGAGCCCAAACAAGATTTGTCAAGGCCTCTGCAATGGATATTCGACTTCCTGCAGCCGCATCGATCAAAGCAACTGCTGGCGCATGTCCTATCGAAGTCGCAATTCCTTTTTCTCCTTGATAGTCTAGGGCAACAACCCCACAATTGGCTAAAGGCAGTTGAAGAGATCCTACCGTTTGCTGCTGGGCAACGCGACCACCCACACAGCGGTCAACTTTGTTGGTAAGCCAATCTTTGCAGGCCACACTTTCCAGCTGGAGTAAATTCTCGACGTCTTTGTAAACGTCTTGTATTTCAAAGGCAACAGCCGAAAATCGATTTTCTTGGTTTTGATCGACTAAAATCGTTTTGGGTGTCTTTCCAAAAAAATCATCAATCGATAAGTCAATGGGTTTGGCACTGGTTTTCTGAGATTCAACAACAAAATGATTGTCTTCAGTAATAACCCCAACATCGAAAAGCGGAGCGCGCTCCCGTTCTGCAATTTTTCGAAGTCGAGGAAGATCCTTTTCGCTGACAATCAGCCCCATCCGTTCTTGCGATTCATTCCCAATAATTTCTTTTGCAGATAGTGTCTTATCTCCTACAGGCAAAGCATCGAGATCGATTATACCACCTGTGTCTTCAACCAGTTCCGAGAGACAGTTGAGGTGCCCACCTGCACCGTGGTCGTGAATGGAGATAATGGTATTTTTCTCAGACTCTGTAAGGGCTCGAATGACATTGGATACTCGTTTTTGCATTTCTGGATTGGAGCGCTGGACAGCATTGAGCTCAATTCCTGATGAGAAAGCCCCAGTATCTGCTGAGGATACAGCTGCACCCCCCATTCCAATACGGTAATTGTCACCACCGAGGATCACAATCCGATCCCCTTTTTTTGGTGTTCTTTTTGCACTGTGATCGGCATGAGCATAGCCAACACCACCAGCGAGCATGATCACTTTGTCAAAACCAACAGTTTGCCCGTTTTCTTCATGCTCAAAGGTCAATAGAGAACCCGTTATGAGGGGTTGTCCAAATTTATTTCCAAAATCACTTGCTCCATTCGATGCCCGAATCAAAATGTCGAGTGGGGTTTGGTAGAGCCAATCACGGGCTGGGTTTTGTTCCCAAGGACGATCAGATTTGATGCGCGGATAGGATGTCATATAAACAGCAGTTCCCG
>Ga0208127_1000368_pt1 | contig 23079 bp, 21 predicted proteins | sample ETNtaG_6_FD_185751 | JGI IMG/M metagenome (GOLD analysis project Ga0208127, IMG submission 185751) | Marine microbial and viral communities from oxygen minimum zone, Eastern Pacific Ocean - ETNP201306SV45 (SPAdes) (version 2) | ecosystem: Environmental > Aquatic > Marine > Oceanic ... | reverse complement strand
TCACTACGAAATTCCAAGTCAATCAGATATTGATGACATTGTAGCAGATTTGCCTCCTGCAGTTACTGAAAAAGTTTTGAGAGACACCAATGGTGACGGAGTTTGGGATACTGCTGTGATATTGTTTGGAATAACTAGTGATGTTCCACCTCCGATTATTATTGATGAAGTTGACGTTGCAATGAAAACTAGAGGTATCGGGTTGCATGGTGAGAATGATAACAGGCCTAATGGCGAAACCTACAGTCGTATGATGCTAACTGGTCCGGTACCTGTGACTCAAGCTATAACGGAGAGATCTTTTTCTGAATTCTGGCGTGTATTTCCTATTGGAGTTGTGATGTGTGGTGTAGCTATGTTCTTGATTCAAAAGAAGATTAGGGCAGTCATGATTGCAGGAATTCCTACGCTCTATTCTATTTTTATAACATATGGAATTATTGGTTGGGGCGGTCTTGAAGCTACTCCTACGATCATAGCTCTAGGTCCAATTTTAATGGCATTAGGTGTTGCTTATGGGCTGCATTTATCGAATAGATTTACTGAGGAAGAAGGTGAAACAGCTCAAATTAGAATGATGAAAGCGATGTCAACAACAGGCAGAGCAATTGCTCTATCAGCAATGACTACTATGATTGGATTTGGTAGTTTAATGTATACCAATTTAGGCCCTGTATTTACTGTAGGTTTGAGCCTAACTCTGGGGATAATGGTCTGTTTACTTTGCACTTTTATTATGTCACCAGCCATAGCAGTTTTAACAAATTATGACCATAAAAAAATAGAGGGAGAATGGCATAAACTAGCAAAAGTAGTTACTGAAAAAAATAAACCAGTATTGGCCATACTGGCTACAGCTACTTTGATTTCAGTCGGTGTATTACCATTGTTGGAAACAAATATTGATTATCTTGACATGGTTCCAGATGATGAGCCTACACTAATAGGCATTGTTAAGTATTCAACGGAATTTAATGCAGGGGCTTTCGGAATGATGATTGCTCGAGGTGATTTCCAAAATGATTATGATGAGTTAGCTAATGATGCAGTAGATCATCTTGACCAGGTTGATTTGTTAGTAGCAGGTTCAAAAAATAGCAACAGAGATGGGTTGAATGATGTGCCAGATGTAACAGCTATTTCACTTACAGAGGTTATGAAGGCTGTTAAATTTTCTACAAATCAGTCATCAACTCTGGATTCCGTTCTAAATGTTGTTGGTATTGAAGATGGAGTTGAGCGTTCTTTTTGGGAACTACTACATAATGAGCAAGTTGCCAACAATCAGTTTGTTGGAAGAGATTTACAGAAATTTTTACTTAACGTATTTTACGACAGCATTACTCCTGAAGCTATCAGCATGATAATGGATTGTTCACCAGATGATTCAGGTCAGGTCGCTTGCAAGTTTTCGAAGACATTAATTTACGTAGACATGCCTCTGAAAGACATCAAAGGCATGGAAACAGCAGTTGTTGGAGTTAACGAGATTAGGGATAACCATGAATATGCACCAGTCAAAATTTCAGCATTAACTGGAGTCGCAGCTATTGGGACAAGCGTGAATGCTCAATTGATTAGCTCTCAGATTACCACATTAGTAATCTGTATAGTCCTCGTATTCTTTGTTTTAACTTTAACATTTGGAAGAAATTGGAAGCTAGGTCTTCTCACAACTTTCCCAGTTGTGTGGGTCATATCTCTTGAGCCTCTCACCTTCGTAGCTCTCGGTCAGCCATTAAGTTTAGTCACTGTTATGATAGGTTCAATTGTTATTGGCGTTGGTATAGATTTTTCAATTCACATAACTCAGAGGGTAATAGAGGGTGGAATGAACATGCCAAGTGTCTACAATGCAATTGCTAAAACAGCTCAAACTTTAGCTGAGGCCACACTGGTTACTTTAGTAGGTTTAACTGCTGCTTTCGCCATTAAAATAAGCGCGCTTTGGTGGTTCGTTTTTATTATTGTTGTATTGTTGATAGCTTCTATGATTTCAGCAATGTTTTTGTTACCTGCACTTTATTCGTTAATAATTAAATCGGGCGGAACCTTATCTTGAAAGTAACAACAATCATCGGAGCTCAATGGGGTGACGAAGGTAAAGGTAAGGTTACAGATTATCTGGCAGAAGAATCTAGAGTAGTCGCGAGGTCACAGGGAGGAAATAATGCAGGACATACTATTGTCGTAGATGGCAAAAAGCATAAACTACATCTTTTGCCCTCAGGAATTCTTAGAAAAGATGTTGTTAGCATTATCGGTAATGGAGTTGTAGTTAATCCAGAGGTGTTACTCAAAGAGCTAGACAATCTTGACAGTGAAAGAGGCCAACTTTTGATTTCAGATAGGGCTCATGTTATAATGCCATATCATAAGTTATTGGATGGTGGAGAGGAAAGTTCCAAGGGTAAATCTATGATAGGAACTACAGGTAATGGGATAGGTCCTTGCTATTCTGATAAAGCATCAAGAATTGGAATCAGAATGGGAGATCTTTTGGATGATGAAATTCTAATGGAACGCTTAGAAAAGGCATTTCCTCGTAATCTGGCTTTGTTGGATCACTACGGAATTAAAAGTGATTTGACCATAGATAGTTTGCTTAATTTATGTAGAAAATGGAGGAATGAATTAAGCCAATTTATAACAGACACCTCATTATTGATTAATAAACACATTGACAATAAAGATAATGTTCTACTTGAAGGTGCTCAGGGCGTCCACATTGATATTGAATATGGAACTTACCCATTCGTCACTTCATCTAGCCCAACTACTGCAGGTGCAGCTTTGGGTTCAGGAATAGCGCCTTCCAAAATTACAGATGTTGTAGGAGTAACTAAAGCATATTTGACAAGAGTTGGTTCAGGCCCGTTCCCAACAGAATTAGACGATGAAGTAGGAGAAATGATAAGAGATAAGGGCCAGGAATTTGGTACTACTACAGGACGGCCAAGAAGATGTGGTTGGTTAGACTTAGTTATGTTAGAATTATCAAACAGAATTTGTGGATTTTCATCTCTAGCAATCATGAAGCTAGATATCTTATCAGATATGGATGAAATTAAAGTGTGTGTATCTTACAAAGATGAAAATGGGGCAGAAATTAGCCACTTTCCTTCTTCGTTATCCTATCTTGCAAAATGTGAGCCAGTGTACAAAACTTTCAAGGGTTGGTCCTCCGCGGAAATTGATATTCCGAATGGAACAGTACCAATTGAAATGAAAAATTTCTTAGATTTCATATCTGAAAGATTAGCGATTCCAATCAGTATCGTTTCACTAGGTCCTGGTAGGGAAGAGACTATAATTTTTTAGATAAGATTTAATTACTCTTCATTGTCATCATCTTCAAAATAAGATTGTACTCGATCAATTTCTCTTTCAACCCTTTCATTTAGTTTTATTGCGAACTTAGCCAATACAATTACTAGTAATGTAACAGCAGTAGCACTTATGTACATTCCTTGAAGTGTTCCGTCGTCAGTATTTGGAAGTAAGTAATCTACAGTGGCTATTATGGTATCTTTCCAAACTAGAGCCACAACTAGACCAAAAGCAGTCATAACTGAAGAGAGTACAATGCCCCTGACGTTTAATTTTTCAACATTTTCTTTGAAATCACTCATTCTCATCCTCAACTACATTTTTCTCTTTAAGGCTAATGTCGTAAATTGAAAAAATGAACAGATCGGGGTTTTGTTTGATTCTATCCACACATGCTCCACACATGGGCTGAATAAATCCTTGATTTTCATCATGCTTATGACGAAGATCTCCTTGGTAGCAATGAGATACTAGATACTCAGCCTCTGAAGGTTGGTTTAATTTAGTTGGAGTTAATCCATGAACATCGATACACATTCTGCAATACATATTTACACTTTAAACATTGGAAATGGTGTATTATAGTTATGCTGATTAATTTTAAATAAGAGCGGCGAGTCGAAAAATTATGGCAAAGGAAAAGAAGACTCAAGGTTTTCAGTCTGCAGCAGGATTAATTAGATATTTCGATGCAGAGGATAGTAATGCCATACAAATCTCTAGAGGTGGCGTTATGTTAGCTTGTTTACTTGCCATAATTGTAGTTGAGCTAGCAGAGGCAGTAGGCAGGGAAACTAGTGCGTACGTGCTTGCAGTGGGAGTTATCGTACTAATTCTGAATGAAATAAGAAACAGACGCTCAGGCACTGTATAATTTTATTAACGTTTTTCTTAATATCTACCTATGAAGCTTTGCGATTATTGTGGTTTTGTAATAAAAGATAATGATGTAAAGTGTTTCAATTGCAGAATGGCAATTCCAGGTCGTGAAGTTTCTGAATCTGTTGTTAAAGCTGCAGAGGTGCAAAAAAATGTCCAACTAGCACACTCGACAAGCAGCCTTTCAAGTTACGTTCCGAAAAAACTTATCGCTCTCATTTTGGTGGTAGGTTTGTTTGCTTCTCCTCAAACCCAAATGTTGTTAGGTGATGGAATAGATTATTGGGATGAAATAAATACACCATATTACACAATTCCTGAAAAAATTGTATTGACCTATGTACGGAATTTTGAGATTTATGTTGAAGAGGGTAATGATGTAGAATACACATTGACACTAAGTATTCCTGGTGATCGTCCTTCGGGTTCTCAAACAGATTTAGTTAATTGGCAAATTATTGATGATTTGGAAGTTAGTCCAAGTTATAATTTGACATCTGAAGGAAGGATGGAGTGGAGGAATAATCTTTCTGGGAATGAGCGCGATTTCATAACTATAGAATACACAGCGACAATCAATTTAGTACGTCCAGATATCAAAATATCAGATTCAGGTTTTATCAGTGATATTCCTGACGACTACGATTTATTTCTGCAAGATGAATGGTTAATTGAGCCTAGTAATGAGCAAGTTAAAAATTTAGCAATTCAATTGTCCAATGGGACAAATGGAAATGTAATCATGATTTTAAAAAACATATTTGATTACATTGAAGATAATTATAGATATCAAAAATCTTCGGTTCCAAAAAGTTGTCCCGACACTATAGTCGGTAAGGTTGGAGATTGTGATGATTTTTCCATCTTATTCAGCTCTATCGCAAGAGCTGCAGGTATTCCTGCGTGGCTTGAACTAGGCATAATTCCAGCTTTTATAGATACTAGTGAAGGTTGTGACTTGAGAGACTGGGGAGGTCATGCATGGGTAAACGCCTTGGTGCCACTAAACGATGGCACTTTTACAGTAGTAAACATCGACCTTGCTAATTCTTATTTTATGTGGATGCCCCCCTACAGAATTTCAGATTGGGTGGATAATGGAAACGGTGATGATTTAGATTCTTACTATTATTTATTTAGTAGTAAAGGAATAAACTCTCAAGCAACGTATAAAGAGAATTCATACATATCTGAATGTGATCTTCAAGGTGAAGTAAAGCTTACAGATCTTGATTTAGAATTATGATTATTGATAGATTTAAGGATGAAGATTTAGACGAATTGATGTTGTTTTTAGATGAAAATATAACTGAAAATTATGAGAAAAATGTTTTTCTTACTATTATGAAGAGATGGCCTGAAGGTTTTTTGGTTGTCAGAAGGAAAGATAGTATTGTTGGAGTATCTTGTGGAGCAATTCAACCAAATTCTAAATTGAGAATATTGATAATAGCAATGAACAAAGAGTTCAGAAGAATGGGTTTTGGTAAAAAACTTTTAAATATGATGATTGACGAAAGTCTAAAGCACAACGTAAAGAAGGTCACTTTAGAAGTTAGAAAAGATTCTTCAGCTATATCCTTTTATAGAAAATTAAATTTTTCTAGCGTAGATGTACTCCCTTGTTATTATCAAGATGGCTGCGATGGAATAGTTATGGAAAAGCAAATTTAGCTACAATCAAGTTCAAGCAAATCTTTTTATACACCCCTAAATCCACAAAGGTCCCAATTGGGGAGGAAACCATGGCAGACAAAAACGATGACGGTAGCGTAGATGAAGTAACGGCTTGTCCAGATTGTAAGGGAACACATTTGAAGAGAGATTACGATCATGCAGAGATAGTTTGTGCAGACTGTGGTTTAGTTCTCGAAGATAACATTGTGGACACTGGACCAGAATGGAGGGCTTTTGACATGCAGCAAGAAAATGCTCTTGCTAGGGCAGGTCCGCCAATGTCAACTACATTACCAGATAAAGGTCTATCAACAGAGATATCACCAACTAACAGAGACTATTACGGAAGATCAATATCAAACAAAAATCAGTCTATGTTATTTAGAATGAGAAAATGGCAGAGGCGAGCTCGAGCGTCAAAATCTGCTGAGAGAAATATGGCAGTTGCAATGAGAGAAATGCAGGCAGTTGCGACGAATTTAAAATTACCAAGAAGAATACAAGAGACTGCGGCTTTCATTTACAGAAGAGCTATACAAGAGCAATCATTAAGCGGACGAGCCATCGAAATGGTAGCTTGTGCAGCATTGTATGCAGCATGCAGGCAAGAAGGTGTTCCCAGGACTCTTACAGAAATTAGCAGACATAGTAGATACTCAAGAAAGGAAATTTCAAGAACTTATCAAGTAATGGTCAAGGCACTAAAAATGCACTCTATGCCCCCTCTACCTGAAGATTATTTACCACGAATATGTTCTAAGTTAGAACTATCACCTAAGGTTGAAGGAGCTGCAAGAGATTTGCTAAGAGCAGCTCAAGATGTTCCTTTGACAAATTCAGTTCCAATTTCGCTTGCAGCTGCTGCAGTTTATATTGCATCCATTGTTAATAATGAGAGGCGAAAGCAGAAAGATGTTGCAAGGGCCGCAGATTTAACCGAAGTAACAATTAGAAGTAGATACAAAGAAATGGCTCAATTTTTAAACATAGATATACATATCTAATTTAATGATTGATCAGGCAATCTACAGACGATTTAATCATACAGTCGCGTCTTGCTTTGTAATATATTTTTTATTTCCTGAATATATTTTTGGTTATAGTAGGATTTACCTCGTACTTTTGTTTTGGCTTGGAATTATATTAATAGAATATTTCAGACTAAGTGGTTCATTTGTACTTGATGGGATGAGAGATTATGAAAGTAAGAGAATTGCGGGTTTTGTCTGGTTTGCAAGTGGGACTTGTCTAATTTTTATTTTTTATGAGATAGGTGTTTTCCCAGAGATATTTGCAGTGTCTACAATAATTATGGCTTCGTTCGTTGATCCTATAATTGGAGAATTTAACAAAAGATATGGAAATGTTTATGGAGTGTTCGCAGGATTAATCTCAAGTATTGTCATTTATCAATTAATAATAGGTGTATTTTTCTATGCTTTGATTGGGAGTTTAGTTGCAGTATTGGTCGAGAGGCCTAAGTTCAAGTGGCTGGATGATGATTTATTGATCCAAATATTCCCCATTCTTGTCATGACTATTTTCTATCTATCTGGTTGGGGACCTGATTTACAAACTTCAATGGAGACCATGAAATGAGATTTACAAAATTTTACATAAGTATTTTGTACTTTGTTGTGATTATTACCTCAATTACTTTTTATGTAAATAATTATTATATTATAGCCTCTTTATTGATTATTGGTAATATTTTACCTGGCTATAAACTAGCATTATCAATGGTGGAAAATGATTAAGATTAATTACGAAAAGCGTTGGGACAATGTAAAGAGCAGTCTTGGAGAAAGAGATGCTTTTGTCGCAGCTCTACCAGGTAATACAAGGTATTTAGCTAATTCAGAGTCTCCGCCAGGAACTCCGCCAAGCTCAACAATGAATTATGTTGTCATTCCGAAAAAAAGCGAACCTTTCGCGATTACTTCATCTCTTGAAGAACACAGGTGTAGGCATGAGTCCTCTGTAAAAGATATACGTTGCTGGACAACCTATCCAGATATTAAATCAGATGGTAAGAGTGCATTAGAAATTCTTAAATCTTCCTTAAAAGAGATTAAAGCTAAACAAATATTTACAGATACTAAAGTTAGTTTAGGTAGATCTTTCAAAGTTTCAGTTAGCTCAAATGTAAATGAGCTAAGATCTATTAAATCAAAAGCTGAGCTTCAAAGAATTAAAAAAGCGATTAAGCAATCAGATGCTGGACAGATGTTTGCACATAATTTAGTAGAATCTGGTGAAGGACTCTCCGAAAAAGAAGTGAGGTCAGAAATTGATTATTTCATGGCAAGAAAAGGCATACAAGAGAATTCATTTAGTACGATTGTTGCTTCAGGACCTAATTCCGCACATTCTCACCATTCTAATACTGACAGAAAATTAAAGGTAGGAGATCCAGTAATTTGTGACTTCGGTGTTTTTTGGGATGGTTACTGCTCTGATATAACAAGAACATATTTCGTTGGAGGTTCTCCCTCGGACGAGTGGAGGAAAATTTATGATATTGTTATGGAAGCAAACAAAAGGTCTACTAATGCTCTAGTTGAAGGAAATACCGGCCACTTAGTAGATAAAGCAGGTAGAGATTTCATCAGAAAGAATGGTTATGGATCAAATTTTGTTCATGGTACAGGACATGGATTTGGTTTGGAAATTCATGAGTTTCCATCTGTAACTTATAAATCTAAAGTTAAAATTCAAAATTCAATGGCAGTTACAATCGAACCGGGAATATACATTCCAGGCAAAGGTGGTATTCGAATTGAAGACGATGTATTACCTAACAAGGAAAATCCTGAAGTTCTAACTAAAGCAAAAAAGGAGCTTTACTAATGTCAGCTGCCAGTTTAGTAGTGAAGAGACTTTTGGAAAAGAAGCCAAAGACAAGGCAAGATATTCAGTTAATTAAACTAGAAGTAGCAAGAGAGGAAAAATTTGACTCCATTCCACCAAATAATCAGCTTCTTGCTGAAATTAATGCAAAAGAGGAACCTGAATTAGCAAAGTTGCTGCGGGTTAAGCCCATGCGAACTAGTGCGGGCGTTACTCCTGTAGCAATAATGACTTCTCCAGCACCATGTCCACACGGAACTTGCACATTTTGCCCAGGTGGGCCTAAAAATGATAGTCCTCAATCTTACACCGGGCACGAACCAGCTGCAAGAAGAGGTAAGCGTCATAATTATAATTCAAAAAGTCAAGTTGAGTCTCGATTAGAGCAGTATATCCGTAATGGACATCCAACTGATAAAATTGAAATTATTGTAATGGGAGGTACATTCACCTCTAGAGCTCCTGATTATCAGGATGAGTTTCTTAAGGGCGCATTTTCAACTTTAAATGGTAAAGATTTACCTCTCGAAGAAGCACTTCAAGTCAATGGAAATGCTAAGCATAAATGTGTTGCTTTGACTATTGAGACTAGACCCACAGAATGTACTCCATGGTCAGTTTTTCAGATGAGAAAGCAAGGAGCTACAAGAGTTGAGATTGGTGTTCAATGCTTAGATGATGAAGTTCATAGCAAATTGAATCGAAAACAATTAGTGGAAGACGTTGTCAAAGCAACAAAATTGCTGAAAGAAGCCGGTTTGAAAGTTGTATATCACTTGATGCCTGGATTACCAGGAATGAATCCCGAAAAAGATTTAAGAGATTTTAAACGATTATTTGCTGAGGAAGAGTTTCAACCAGATATGTTAAAATTGTATCCAACATTGTTGGTTAAGGGCTCAGCTTTAGCCCGTAATCCCGGAGATTTCGTACCTTACGATACGGAGACTGCAGCAAAGTTAATTGCAGACCTCAAAGAGATTGTTCCTCCTTATGTTAGGATACAAAGAATCCAGAGAGATATTCCTAAGCCTCAGATTATTGCTGGCGTTATGAACTCTAACTTAAGGCAATACGCTAGAAGAGAATTAAAATCAAGAGGTAAAAAATGCAATTGTATTAATTGTCGCGAATTATGGAGAGCGCATATTGATCCGTCTACCGCAGAGTTAAAAGAAATAAAATACAAATCCAGCGGTGGAGACGAATATTTTTTGTCTTATGAATCAGGCTCTAAACTTTTGGGTTATCTAAGATTAAGATTGGACGATACTGCAACAGTTAGGGAATTAAAAGTGACTGGTCAAGCTGCAAATATAGGTAAAACAGGAACCGGAGTTCAACATATGGGTTTAGGAAGTAAATTAATGAAAGTGGCTGAAGAGAAGGCAAAAGGTTATGCAAAAATTCGTGTTACACATGGACCGGGGACTCGTTTATATTATGAAAAATTGGGATACTCTCTAGAGGATTATTACATGGTTAAAGATTTACCATAGTTTATGGATATATCTAATTTCAGCCGAACTATTTCTAAAGGAGAATGGGATAATCATATAGATTTTTTGGCCAATGAATCTGTCAAAAATGCAACTAAGGAAAAAATTCACTCTTCATTAGTAGATTACATTGATAGGAATGTCAGTAATGAAAAGTTTGGAGTTCTTTTATCAGGTGGAATTGATTCTTCTTTAATTGCTAGAATATGCCAACTGAAGCAATACAATTTCCGTTGTTTTTGTGTAGGTATTGATGGCTCGAAGGATATTATATATGCACAAAAAGTTGCTAAAAGTTTAGGTTTGGAACTTATTGTTCGTGTTTATAATTATAATGAAGTTGAAAAATTATTGAAAAAAGCTGTAACTATTTTACCTAAGCCTGTGATTGAAGATGATAACTATACTGAATACATTGTTAAAGTAACAGTTTCAGCAGTTTTACTTGGCAGTCTGTCGTTAGGCAATGAAAATATTTTTCTATCTGGTATTGGTGCAGAAGAACTTTTCGCAGGATACCAAAGACATCAGAAAGCGATTGATGGAGGTGGTGAATGGCGAGGCCAACCCATTGAAGATATTGATAAAGAATCAATCAGTGGACTTAAGAGAATGCACAATCTTGTATACTTGCGAGATAGATCTATCAGCTTAAATTTATCTAAGTCCATTATAGCTCCTTATTTGTCAAATAATGTAATTATCCAAGCTATGAATATTGACAAGGATCAAAAGATTGATAATTTAAACAATAAGAAAGTCTTAAGAGAATTAGCTTTAGATTTGGGCATTCCAGAGGAATTTTCATACCGTAAGAAAAAGGGAGCTCAGTACGGTAGTGGTTTTGATAAAGCAATTTCTAAATTAGCAAAGTTAAATAAATTTAATTTTAAAAAAAGATACTTAGAAAGTTTAGTTAAATCTATTAAGGAGTAAAAATTATTTTATAGTAGGTATTTAGTTTATAATTATGTTAGTAAATAATTACAATGATTTAGATGAAGCAGATTTTGAGTTAATTTTGGGCGTTTCAGCTGAGGAGGTATTGAAATGATTGGAGAACCTGCACCTAATTTCACTTTAAAAAATACTTCTAAAGATGATGTTTCTTTGAAAGATTTTTCGGGCAAGTGTGTTGTATTGGCATTTTATCCTGGGGCTTTTACAGGAGTATGCGATTCAGAGATGTGCTCATTCCAAGATAATTTAGCTAAATTAAATGATTCTAATGCAACTGTTCTTGGTATTAGCGTTGACTCGCCTTGGGCAAATGCAGAATTTGCATCTAAATACAATCTTGATTTTGATTTATTATCAGATATTGATAGAGATGTTGTTGAAGCCTATGATGCAAAGTTTGTTGGCCTTGGCGGTATTGATGGCTATACCAGCGCAAATAGAGTGGTAATAATCGTTGACAAAGAGGGCATCGTCCGACATCGCTGGGTAGCTGAAAACCCCGGTGTAGAGCCTGATTATGATGAAATTGTGTCTATCGCACAGTCTTTAGAATAAACTCAAACTGTCAGAGTTCGCCATTCTATCTAGGGTCTCGGTGACTATTGAAGTAGGACCAAGTACTTCTTTAGCGTGCAAGAACATACATCTTATTTCATTCCTTTCAAGTCCTTCGAGTGAAGGCATTATATTTGACCTAATCACTCTGTCTAATGCCAGCTCAGGTCCGTATTTCTTTATAGAATTAAAAATTGTAACCATAGAATCAATTAACAAAGCAGGACCAATTTTTCTAAAGGTTCTGACACCCAGAGGAGTTTCATCTCCTCTTTTCGGAGGTTCTCCAGGAGCCAAAAATTTAACAAGCTTTTCATGGCAATTGTACATATTTCCATCTTCATCGTAGAAGTCAAACTTTCTGCTTGCGAAATGCTTACACTTCTCACCAAATTTCCAAAGAGGATCTCCGTCAGGCCTCTCTGGTACAAGCCCTAATTTTTTGAGTTTGAAATAAACAAAAACAGGCATACGGTTGTATTCATCTTCTGGTAGAGGCAGTCCAATTTCAACAAAAGCAAAACGTCTCATCAATGCAAAACCTACGTTGAACAATGTATTTTTATCTTGAGTATTCATCGTTCCAATAATTCTGAATTCGGGTGGCATCATGAAGGGGGCGCCTCCGGTTTCTTTGTGTGTCAGTAACGGTTGTTTATCCCTATATTCGAAAACTGTAAACAACTTTCCAAATGCTTCATCAATGTTAGCTCGGTTAAACTCATCAATAACAAGATAGTGTGGTTTACCTCTTTCACGGATTGATTTTTCACACAATTTTGCAGCCTCGGCTACATATCCGTCCTTGAAATAATATCCACCAGAATCATCAGGAGAAATACCACCAATAACATCGAAATTAGACCATTCTGCGTTTGCAGTAACAATAGTATAATTTGGAGCCTTACTGCCGTTTGGTTGCTCAATTTCACCACATAATTTTGTTAAAAGTATATTAGATAGTGCAGTTTTACCAGTACCAGGTTCACCGAAGAGCATGATGTTCTTACCTGATGTTAAATGAGTGATCACTTCATCTACAGTTTCTCTAGTTGTTGAGTAAGCTTCTGCTATTTCATGGAAATCTACATCATAGTCGACTTCAATTGCAGGTCTTATTTCAACAGATTGATCTACAGTATCCATCATAGTTTTTTCAACTAATTCTAAGTCAGGAGTATGTTCAGTGGTGTGTTTTAGTTCAACTTGAAATTCGTCACCATATTCGTTCATTAAAAATTCCATAGCTGAGTCAACAGTCCATTCTGGCATTACTTTTTGCTCGCCAGGTACCGAAGGTGCAAAAGGATCTTGACGATTTGGCATGGCCGCGTCGCTGGCAATTGAAAGTTCGCGCAGTTTTTGTGAGCCGAATTTATAACTTAACCAAAATCCTACAGCAGTTACCAGTGCAGACAATAAAAGATTAAATTGCTCATCACCGTCTTCAGGCCATTTAATGTCACTACCTCCTAGGACAACAGGAGCTATAAATGTGCCAAATAGGGCAAATATTCCTGAAGCAAATATTACGAAATATGCTACACCCATTGAACCTGCTTCCCCTCTTCTTTTACGGTAAAAAGAAACCATACCCACAGTAGCTATTCCAAGTGCCATAATAGTCAATGTTGTGTCATTCTCATCAAATCCTAATCCGCCTTCGTCACTCGTAGCTACATTGTATACTAGAATCAAAAATTGGAGACCTAGTCCGGACAAAATCATGGAAAAATATTTTGCTTCATCAATATCATTAATTTTGGTATTAGAAACAAGCCAGTTTGTTACTCCAAGAAAGAGGAATGTAGCAGAAAGTAATAGCATCATATTACTTCCATTACCTAAATCAAACGGGACTGCCTGTAAATTTTTATAACCTTTATTTTGACATTCCGTCCTTAATTCTTCAGGAACATTATTTTTTAAATCTAATAATTCAGAAGGAGTATATTCGCCATCACATATCGCATAAGGTCCTAGAGAATAGTTATAGAAAACAGATGAAAATAATAGTGCAGCTGCAATTATGAATATGTAGAATGTGAAGCTTGGTGGGTCATTAAGAGATCTCGCTAATGAAGTTCGAATTAATAGGACTCCGGATGATACTATCAGTCCAACAGTACAGACTAGTCCTATTGTAAGAGGAAGTGCAAAAATTACTTTGTTCATTAATCCTCCGTACAATGCAAACAGTATTGTTTCAATTATTGCAAATCCAAGTACAGGCATAATAATTGCAGTGTTAGAAACTTTATTGTATATGTAAAATGCAGTTGTTAAAAGCAGTAAATTTAGTACAATAAACGAAAAAGTACTGATAAATTTCATGTTTACAGGACAGCCATATCTTTCTTCATCTTCAACAGTTCCGTTTTGATTTCGATCAGTTAGTTGAATATAATATCCATCATCATTAACCTCTTGAAATTCTTCGTATATTTGACTATCCCATATTTCGCAATTGAAAGGTTCTCCTGAGAATGGCTCAGCTACCCCTCTACCAATTAATACACTGATTCCATTTATTTCTTTATTGTATGGTGTAGTAGGCTTGTATCCATCTGTTGATTCTTCATCTGTACCAGGTACGCTGGAGACTGCTAGACCAATAACTCCTGAAAGAAGTAATATTGAAATAACAACCATTGTTAGTGGAGCAATATAATTCAATTCTCCTTTGGTAAGAAATATACGGTCTAATCTTTTACTAATTTCACCAAATGAGTTCCCCATGTTTGAGAATTGTTCAAAAAACTTTGAAAAACTATTTTCAGATTTTTCATCGGGAGCATTACTTACAGTGGCGTTTAATGTTCCTTCAAGTAATTTTTCTTCGTCAGATAATTCTTTTGTTTCTTCTGGATTGGATTCTGTATTTTCCTCATCTAAATTCATACTAGCTATGTCAGCAGCAAGATTATCATTGTCTGTAGTAGGATTTTCTTCAGGCGAAGCTTCCTTAACTTCAGGTTCAAAATCCGATCCGCACATGCTACATGAGAGGGCATCATCTTCCTCCTCCATCTCACATACAGGGCAGACCTTCATAGGCATTCACAGACTACTCCATTAAAATGTTATCTCATGATTTTAAGCTTAATTGGGTACCACTAAACTCAAAAACTTTATATAGTAGGTCTGTTAAAATCCAGTCTGATGAAAGAGCAGCTCCAACAAATACAGGCCGTAGCAGTTGTAACATTTCTTTGTATACTAATCTCTGTTAACAGTACGGGTGATTATGGTAAATGGTTTGTAATTGATGGTGCAAGAGAGACAGTAGATCCGGTTACCGGTAATGCAACACAATATAATACGTTCCAGTACCATTATTATCTAGAATCATATTTAGTAACAGATACCACAGGAAATAGTCAGTCTGTTGTGTATGAGAGTCAAGATTGTACATATTGTTTGAACAAATTAGATTCTTCAAATAATGCTAAAATGACAGCTTATGCAGCTGGAGTTCTGGCATTAGTTGTTGCTTATATGGCAAATAATGCAGTTAGTAGCCTTCACCAAAATACTCTTCGAAGCGCACTTAAAAATTTAAAATATTTTGCCATAATTGTTTTGATTGTTGGATTCTTGTCAACATTTTTATTTTACACAACTTGGTCTGAGGCGTTAATTCAAGATGAAGTTGCACTTGCAACATCAAATGTTGATGGTTCAGACACAAATAAAGAGCTAGGTTGTATCAAGAATTTACTCACTTTTTACGGAGAAGGGACATGTGAAGAATACGTCCAGTTGCAAGCGGGAGAAGCTGATCGTGTGACAGGAAGACTTGGTCCAGTATCATGGAGCCCAGGTATAGGATTTTTCATAGTTTTAATTGGAACTGCTCTGACTGGCGGTGGAACACTGTACATACTTGGAAACATTGATGAAGAATGGCAAGCTATATTGAAAAAACAGGAGTTAATTGAAAGGCAGCAACAAATTCATGATGGGGAATTAGAAAAAAGTAAAGAGTTGATGCAAGAATTTGAAGATACTGAAGAAAGACTAAAAGAAGCTGAAAAAAGAATCGAAGACGTCCGTGCCTCAACAAATGACATAGATTATGATGGAATTGAGGATTTAGAAAATGAGCTTGATAGAATTACAGCTTTAAACCAAAGCGTTAATACTCTAAATAGTTCTTTAGAATCCAAACTAAAAACTGCTAGGATAGCCACCTCAGAAGTTGAGAAAAGAGCTAGAATGGCTGAAAAAGAATTATTAGATGATCTTTCAGCAAAGAATAACCTTGAAAAAGAAATTGAAGATCTAAGAGCTAAACATGAGAATGATATGCGTCTTAGCGATCGAATGACTCGTGAGATAGGCTCACTTAGAACTATGAGTGAGGAGGCAGAAACCAAGGCTGTAGATGCAGAAAGAAAGTTAAAGTTAGAGAAGCCTGACACAGTCAACGCACTAGAGTCTTATGATTCTGTTAAAGCTTCATATGATAAAACTGTAGAAGAAAAGAATAATTTAGAAAAAGAAATAATGGAGTTAGAGCAGCACACTCTCGAAGCTAACGAGAGGGAAAAGTCTGCAATAGCTGAAAGAAACGAGGCGATTAACAGACGTAAAGAGTTAGACAGAGAGGTAAAATTGATGGAAAAGAACAAAAAGAGAATTAATGATAAATTCACTACATTGACAACAAATTTGGAAAAGGCTAAGAAAGAGCTTAATGACGCCAGAGAAAAAGCATCTCTTACAATGAATGAGCTAGATATTGAAAGACAGACCATTATAGAGCTTGAACAAAGTAGTGAGCAGTTCAGGCAGAAAGAAAATGAGATACTTGGCATGACGGATTCATTGAAGGAGCTTCAAGAGCAAGTAGATAATCAACGAGAGTCTAACAAAAAGATTGAAGATGAATTGAAAATAGAGGTAAAAAGTAAGGAGAAAACTCAGAAGGATCTAGCAGCTTTAGAAAATGCATCACAACAAGTTAGCAAAGTAATGCAGACCCTCAAGAAACAATTTGAAGATGCTAAAGCTGAACTAAATATTAAAGTTGACGAACGCAATAAAGCTGAAAGGTTGCTCGAAGCCGAAAAAACTGAGCATGAAAAGCTAAAAGAAGATTTAGAATTTTTAAGGGGAACGACTATCGGAAGTGAGGAAGACACCGAGCGCAAGATAAAAGCTATGGAGATTGAGATTCCGAAGGAAAAAGAGTTAGCCGAAGAAATGAATAATGAGGCCCAGAAACTTGCAGAAAGCAATAAAGATTTAGAAGAAAAAATCAAAGAAGCTCGTGTTGAAAGTTTGAAAAACCCAGAGCCAGCAGTTGAATCGTCCAGCGAGGGAGGAGCTTCAGTTGGAACCAGTCTCGTGGTAAAAAACTTAACAAAAGAAACAGAACACACTTTTGAACTGGTTAATCCTGAAGATGCTAATATACCTCAGGGAAAAATACCACTATCAAATCCAATCGGTAAATCTCTTGAAGGTTCTAAAGAAGGAGACGAGGTAAAAGTCGGACCGACAACCTTCAAGGTTTTGAAAGTTAACTAAAGCTGTTCTAAAATAGAGCATTCTTTTTGGTATATCATGAGCATTGCTTTACCAAAAAACAGCGCTAAAATGAAAGATTGGTCCTGGGATAATTATGTACCTTTCTTTGATTATCTTGAGGATTTAGATTTATCTTCTTCAAATGTAAATGAGTGGATGAAATATTGGTCAGATTTATCTGAGTTGATAGGGGAAGTAGGTACTTCAGTTTACATTTCAACAACAGTAGATACAACAGATGAGGAGGCTAAGGCAAGATATCATAAATTTCTAGAAGAGATTAGCGAAAATGTTAGTTCCAGAAATCAAAAATTAAAAATTAAATTTTTAGAATCAGGTTTTTCTCCAGATAATTTTGATATTCCTCTCAGGGGAATGAAAAGTGAAGTGGGTTTGTTTTCTGAGAAAAATCTTCCCCTCCTGACTTCTGATGCTAAATTATCAAAAGAGTACGATGCAATAATAGGTTCTCAGACAGTTCGTTGGGGAGGAGAAGAAGTTACTCTAACTCAATTATCTCCAGTGATGCTTAAAACAGATAGGAAAAACCGTGAAAAGGCTTGGAAGATGGCAGCCAAGAGGAGACTTGAAGATCGTCAGTCTATTAATGAAATATGGATTAAAATTCTTAAAACAAGAATGTCAATTGCAAAGAACTCGGGTTATGGCGATTATCGAGCTTGGAGATGGGAATATCTAAAAAGATTTGATTACACTCCAGAAGATTGTTTAACATTTCATAGATCAATAGAAAAGGTTATAGTTCCTTTAGCCGATAAATTACTCAAAAATCGTAAAGAAGCTTTGGGTTTAGAAAAATTAAAGCCTTGGGATTTAAGTGTTGATATTTATGGTAGAGAACCCTTATCTCCCTTCAAGGATGCTGGAGAATTAGAGGATAAATGCCACAATATATTTAAGTCGGTAGATCCCGTTTTGGGGGATTATTTTGGTGTGATGAGAAAAGAGAATTTACTTGACTTAGATAATCGTAAAGGTAAAGCTCCTGGAGGATATTGTACAGAGTATCCTTTCCAAAGGCTACCATTTATTTTTATGAATGCTGTCGGAACTCATAGCGATGTCCAAACCATGATTCATGAGGGTGGTCATGCATTTCATGTATTTGAATCTGCTGAATTACCATTTTCTAGTCAGAGAGATGTGGGGATGGAATTCGCTGAAGTAGCTTCCATGGCTATGGAGCTTTTAGCCTCTCCTTATCTTACAGTAGATAATGGCGGTTTTTATACAGATAAGGAATCATCAAGAGCTAGAATTGAGCACTTAGAAAAAATTATTATGTTTTGGCCGTACATGGCAGTTGTTGACGCTTTTCAGCACTGGGCATATACGAATCCAGATAAGGCTCTAAATCCGGATAATTGTGATTCAGAGTGGAGTGACTTGTGGAAAAGGTTTCAGATGTCTGAACACATAGATTACAGTGACTGTGATGATATAATTTCAACAGGATGGCACAATAAATTGCACATTTATCACGTTCCCTTTTATTACGTTGAATATGGAATGGCTCAGTTGGGTTCAATACAGATATGGGGTAATTCACTTCAAGATAGGAAGAAGGCAATTCAAGATTATAGGGCTGCTTTAAGTTTGGGAGGCAATGCAACACTTCCAGAACTATATGAAGCTGCGGGAGCAAAGTTTAGTTTTGACGATGAAACCTTGTTAAATGCAGCTAATTTAATTGAGGAACAAATTAGTGATTTATCATGAGTGAAGGAGACAAATCGTTTTTATCAGAATCCTCGTGTTCTAGCTGTAGATCGACTGAAAATCAGATTTTGGATGTAGCACCTTCAAGTAAAAATTCTGACTTAGTATTTGATGAAATTTCAGTTCAAGAGAAGTTTGCACCTAATTCCATTTGCTTTGGTTGTGGTCCAGCAAATAAAGAGGGCCTTCAAATTAAGTCACACAGGCACAATGGAGGGCTTTTGACAATATTTGAAAGTGAAGAAAAACATCAAGCTTTTCCTGGAGTGATTAATGGTGGAATTATAGGTTCTTTAATTGACTGCCATGGTAACTGGACTGCCGCGATTGCAATCATGGATAAGAATGGTTGGAAAGTGCCTCAATGTACAGTTACTGCTCAATACGAAGTCAAGTTGAAAAGACCTACACCTTTCGGTTCTAAATTAAAATTAACAAGCAGAGTGTTAGCCTTACAAGAAGATAGGGCAGAGGTTATTATCGAGTTGAAAGCGAATGATAAGACATGTGCTACCGGAAGAGGCCTTTTTGTCGCAGTAAAGGAAGGCCATCCTGCATATCATCGTTGGCATTGAGAAAAATATAATTTAAATATTCAACTTATGACTGATATAGCAAATTTGTGGTCAAATGCAATTTTGGAACATAATAAGGATGAATATTTTGAAGCTCACGAGTTGTTCGAAGATATTTGGCTTGAATTAGATGATAGAAATGAAAAAGATATAGTTCAAACATTAGCTCAAGCAGACGCATTGGCAGTGCATTTAGAGACTGGAAATCTAGCAGCTGCTAAGAGGCTGATGAGGCAGTTACCTGAATTGTCACAAACATTTCCAAATGAGTATAGAAACATCAACTTAGTTGAATTTAAATTGTGGTTAACTCAAATGATTTCAATCGTTCCAGATGTAGATAATATTTTACAAATCTCAAACATTAAACCTCCTAAATTACTTAATTGCAGAAAGAAGTGATGAATAATTTTTCGGATTGGATTCGCATGACTCTTGCATTGGTTTAATTATCTGGTAAAGCGCCGCGGCAGTTCCATTCTTTAAATCTAAGGGATGTAATGAACCAGACAGGTAGGCGGATTCTAATTTTTCATATGAGTCGAATGTTAGATTACCTCCGAATTTTTCAGGACGTTCGATTATGATGTTTCCTAAGGCAGGTTCAAGCAAATGTTGCCATATATCTAGAACTGGGTTTCCTTCTCTCTCAGGAGGGCAGTATGCTTTGGACAGTTTTTTAGTTAATTTTTTCTTGGAATCGTGGATTAATAAGGTTCCAGTAGGATCAGATTTTGACATTTTAACATCAGTATCCATTCTACCTGGACCAGATAATGAGCCAAGCAACGGAGTGTGTAATGCAACAGGTTTTGGGAGCTTTAGTTTATCTGCAGCATCTCTAGCTAACATGTGTGCGTGGCGTTGATCCATTCCACCTAGAGCTAAATCTGCCTTTAGAGCGTAAATGTCAGTTGCTTGCATTGCTGGATAAAAGAATTTTGACATGTCTTTGTCACCGTCTGCTTCGTCTCGTCCCATTATAGACAAGGCCCTTCTCATTCGTTTTAAACTACTAGCTTTAGAAACACGAAGAACCATTTCCCAATATCCTTCACCATTTACCAATTCGTTTGCTGTTTTGAATTTAACACCTGGACAAAAAATAGAGAACATTTGTCTTTGATATTCTACACCAGCATTTAGGTTATCCCAATCCCCTCCCAATTTGTCATTAATGTATCCATGCCAGTCTGCTAGTAGGATTGTAACTTCAAAACCGGCATCTATGAGTTCCCTGCATTTTAACATTGGGACTAGTGACCCAGCGTGAAGTAATCCTGAGGGTTCGAAACCAATGTAAGCTCTTGGAGAGTCTTTTTTTGATAGTAAATAGTCTAATTCGCTCTCAGTAACGCATTCCGCAACTCCTCTTAATACAAGATTTTTACGATCAGACATAATTTTACTGAAACAAGGCATTAATTAACTTCTTTGGTTTATTATTATTACCAAAAAAGTATTTAAACGTGGTTAGATAGGTAGCCTAGAGGAAATATGTCTCAATCAAATCCTGAAGTTCTTAAAGCTGTCCGTCTTCTCGTTGGCGATATCGTAAATAAAGAAAGGTATGTTATGTTACCTGCAGAACCTGGCGAAGGCGACCCTGTTCTTGGTAAATTCAGAACGGTTAGTGATGCAAAAAGGTTTGCAAGTCGTAGTGACATAACCGAATTTTCTCTTTGGACGAGACTGAAAGTTGTTGGTGGAGGTTCATTAAAAGAAGATTTCAACGATTCAGATGAAGACGATGAGATTGATGATGACCTAGGCGATTTACTAGATGACGATTCAGATTTACCCGATCTTGAAGAAGATGCAGATTTAGATGAACTTCTATGAGTAATGGTATTGAAATAAGACAGACTTTACCTAAAGATCTTAAAGGTTCAACATTTATTTGCGGATTACCTGGTGTTGGCCTGGTCGGAAATATTGTTGCTAATTTTCTAGTTAATAATCTTAAACTTGAGCAGATTGGTATCATAGATGGTTTTGCTTTTCCTTCAATTTCAGTTGTTAAGGATGGAATTCCCAATCATCCTATGAGATTATACGCCGGAGAACAAGTATGCAATGATGGTAAATGTAATCAAATTGTTATCTGTGTTAGTGATTTTGTTCCTCCTGCAACAGTTACTAAAGATCTGGTAAACAGTATTTATGATTGGGCAAAGGATAAAGGTTGTACAAGCTTTATAACAGCTGAAGGTTTTTCGGTTCCTCCAAATGGAGATGAGAAAGAGTCCATCATTTATGGAATAACCTCTACAGAGTCTTCTAAACAATGGATTGCAGACGCAAAAGTTACTCCTTTCGAATTTGGAACGATAGGAGGTTTTACTGGTGTGATGCTCAATGAAGGCAAATTACGGTCAATAAGTGTTTTAGGTCTTCTTGCAGAAGTTGAGGAAGATATTCCAGACGCTCGAGCAGCGTCAAAAATAATAGAAGCTATTGACAAATTATTGTTAGAGATTGACTTAGATCCGAAGCCCTTACTTGAAGAGGCAGCTTCACTTGAAAAGGAACTACAAAAAGTTAACGAGCAAGTACCAGTGGAAAGTAATAATTCCGTACCAAGATATATTGGATAGGTTTAAAACAGCTTATACTTAGATATAACAGTGAGCAGAGTTATAAACGGAATTAAAGAATCAGTGATATCTGATATTAATGAAGTTCTGAAGAAAAAAAGTTATCCCCAACTTCCAATTGAAAATAATCCGATTCAAGGAGACTTATCGATAATTTGTTTCCCTGCTGCACAAGTTTTGAATAAGGATCCCGAGCAAATTGCTCTTGATGTCTCAGGATTAGTAGCAGATATAAATTTCATAAAAAGTACTTTTGTAATCAAAGCTTTTTGTAATATAATATTGAATTGGGATGAGATTATAGGTGAAGTTTTTGCAGAGCTTAGCGTAGATAATTTTGGGAGAGGAACTAGTAAAAAAGATTCAATATTAATTGAGCACACTTCAGCTAACGCAACGGGGCCTTTTCACATGGGCAGAGCGAGAAATCCTATAATTGGAGATAGTGTTTCTAGATTATTCAAATACGGAGGATATAATGTGTCAACTGAATATTATGTAAATGACACTGGAAGGCAAGCAGCTACTGTTGCTTATGGAATTAAAAATTATGATGGAGGCGATTCAGACAAGATGGATCATAAATTAGTTGAGTGCTACAGGCAAGCTTCTGACAATTTGAAAGAGGATGAACACGTTAAAGCTGAAATATACAGCTCAATGGAGAAAATAGAAGGTGGTGACAGAGAAGCCTTACTAGAAGTGAAAAAGGCTGCGGAAATGATGTTGTCAGGTATGAAGGCTTCTCTACAGAGATTAAATGCCGAGGCAGATAATTACTTTCACGAGTCTGATCTAATTCTTGACGGCAGTGTTAATGAAGTAATAGACTTATTGAAGGAGAGTTCACTTTGCGTAGAAGAAGACGGCGCATTCTACCTA
>Ga0208127_1000367_pt1 | contig 23089 bp, 23 predicted proteins | sample ETNtaG_6_FD_185751 | JGI IMG/M metagenome (GOLD analysis project Ga0208127, IMG submission 185751) | Marine microbial and viral communities from oxygen minimum zone, Eastern Pacific Ocean - ETNP201306SV45 (SPAdes) (version 2) | ecosystem: Environmental > Aquatic > Marine > Oceanic ... | reverse complement strand
TGGTGCGGTTGCATTACTCAGATATCAAACATTTACTTGGGCAATAATGAATATGTATAACGGAGCATATAATAGAATTTCAGCTGCAGCCCTATCTTTAGTGCTCGTTTTCTTTGCAATTCTTATTTTAAGTATGGAAAGTTTTTTGAAAGGAGCAAGAAATTTCTTTTCTTCTTCCTCCACATCAAGTTCAAGCTCATTGATACAGTTAGATAATAAAAAATGGATTATTTTCTTGTTGATTTTATTGGCTCCTATAATTGGTGCTTTAATTCCAATAATTGGATTATTAACGTGGCTAATTAAAGGTATAATTTACGGAGATGTAATTGCTTTTAATTTCTCTACTATTTTTACTTCATTAAAAGTTTCATTTCTTGCAGCAATATCAACAATGATAATTTCTCTACCAATTTCATTTTTTGCTGTTAAGTATAAAAATAAATTTTCATTGTTAATTGAAAAGATTTCATACATTGGATTTGGGCTCCCAAGTATTGTTGTTGGGTTATCTTTAGTATATTTTTCCATAAACTTTTTATTTCCAATATACCAAACTACTGCAGTATTAATATTTGGTTATTCAGTATTATTTTTACCTGTAGGTGTCAGTGCAATTAAATCAACCCTAGTACAGTTGAACCCTAATTTAGAGGACGCATCAAGAGGCCTTGGGTACAGTTACATAAAAACTTTTATAAAAGTAACTGTGCCATTACTTATGCCTAGCATATTGGCTGGTTCTTTATTAATCTTTCTGCTTGCAATGAAAGAATTACCTTTAACACTTGTTCTTTCACCGTTAAATTTCAAAAGCCTTCCAACAAGTATATGGTCATATGCTTCTGAAGCATTTTTTGCATCAGCAGCATTACCTGCATTAATTTTAATTTTATTATCAGGGCCTGCTTCTGCATATTTGGTGCTTAAGAAAAATAATATAGATGTGAGGGGCTAGATGTTCTTGAGAAGATACCCATTAATTAAAAAGAATTCAGCTAGTTATGGAAAAATTGAACTAGAGGATGTAGCTGTTTCTTTCGATGACAAAAATATTATTTTGAAAGACTTTTCTTTAAATATAGATAAAGGCAAATACGTATCAATATTAGGGACAAGTGGAATTGGAAAAACAACTCTATTAAGAGCAATATCAGGATTTAAGAGAATTTCATCAGGCTATATAAGAATAAATGGTCAGCTTGCATCTTCTAGCTTTTCGCACATGCCTCCTGAAAATAGAAATTTAGGATTTGTTTTTCAGGATTATGCATTATTTCCTCATTTAAATGTTTTCGAAAACGTTGGTTTTGGTTTAGGGAGAAAAGTAAATGATAGAAGGATAAAAATACAAAGCATTATAGATATGATTGACTTAAAAGGTCATGAAAAAAAATATCCAAATCAATTGTCAGGAGGTCAACAGCAAAGAGTTGCTATTGGAAGAGCTTTGGCTATTAGTCCATCTGCAATTCTAATGGACGAACCTTTTTCGAATTTAGATTTTAGTTTAAAGAAAATATTGTCTAATGAAGTAAAAAAAATAATCAGGAATACAGGAACAACTACAATTATGGTTACTCATGATGAAATAGAGGCTGAAAGATTATCTGATGAGTGTTATTTACTCGAAAATGGCAAAATAAAAAAGATTTAATTCTCAGTTTTTATACTTAATAATAGGGGTATTGCAAGAAAAACTAATATAGATCCTACAGCAAATGATATTCGATAAGTTTCAAATAAATCATAAACTAACCCACCTAGTATAGGAGCTATAGCAGAAAAAATTCCTCCTATTGTGCTCATCATTCCGATAGCAGTTCCATAATTTTTCCTTCCAAAAAAATCAGCTACCATTGATAATCTTAGAGGTATTGATGCACCAAACCCGCCACCCCATGAAAGACCAAAAATTATAATCAATAGATAGTTGTTTATCTTAATCCCAAAAAACTCTTGCCCGATTAAACTTAAGGATAATGATCCGATTCCAAGAATAAAAAAACATATGCTCATAAGTAATTTAGAGTTTAAATTATTACTGCTAAACCCAATTAATAGCCTGCTCCCAACGTCAGCAAATGCTATTATTGCTATAGAAAAGCCTGCCAAAGTTAGTGAAACACCAAAGCTTGTTAATGCGGGTATGTGTAAAAGATTTAGAGCAAATAAACCTTGGCACATACTTGTAGCAATGGCAAACTTCCAAAAGGTTGGTGATTTAAATATTTCTTTTACTGACTTATCCTTAGATACTTTATTGTTTGAGTTTAAATTATTTTCAATTTCAATTTGATCTCTACCATCAGGGTTTAATCCATAATCTTCAGGTGTTGATCTCATAATCATAGTTGCTGGAAAACCAATCACCCAAAATCCTATTCCAGCAAAAATAATAATTGGTCTCCAGCCAAAATTTGAAATAAGTTCGACCAATACCGGTACAATCAACCCCCCAATCCCTGATGCAGACATCATTAATGACAGGGCTAATTTTCTTTTTTCAATAAACCAATTACCTACCGTAGCAACCAAGACAATGAATGTGCCAAATGACATTCCAAGTGTCAGTAAAGAAATGCAGAGATAGAAATGCCAAATTTCTTGAATAAACCCCATAAGCACAAAGCTTAGTCCAGTTGCAAATATGCCAAAAGACATTACTTTTTTTATTCCAAATTTTTTTAGAACTATTCCAACAAATGGAGAAATCATTCCTCCCTCTGATCTTTGAATGGACATCCCTGCAGCAGCTAAAGCTCTACTTCCTCCTAAAGAATCAGCAATTGGATCAAAAAATGCTGTGAACCCTCTCCAAAAAACAGTTGAAGCATATCCTTGAACTAGTGCCCCAGCTCCAACAATTTTCCATCCATAAAATATTTTCTTTTTTTTTAAAGACGTATTTCCTCCCTTAAAGTCCCATAATTCCATACCCGCTATCAACTGGTATTGTGGCCCCAGTTATTCCTGAAGATAAATCGCTAAGCATAAAACTTGAAGCATTTGCGACCTCTTCGTGAGTAATATTCCTTTTTAATGGGGATCTTTCTGCATGAGCTTTCCTCATTTCATTAAATCCATTAATACTTCTTGCTGCTAGTGTTGGTAATGGGCCTGCGGAAATAGCATTAACCCTTATGTTATTTTTTCCATATTCATTTGCTAATTGCTTTACACAATTTTCTAATGCAGCTTTAGCGGTTCCCATTATGTTGTATCCTGGATAGACTTTTTGTGAAGCTTCAAAAGAAAGTGTAATTATAGAGCCTCCATTCTTCATCAATTTTGCTCCATGTTTAACCAAAGGAATTAAACTATATGCACTTGTTTCAAGTGCTGTTGAAAAACCTTCTTTAGTTACATTTGAAAAATCACCACCAAGGTCTTCTCTTTCAGCATATGCAACGCTATGAACTAAAAAATCTATTTCATTAAATTCTTGAGATGCTTTTTGAAAAAAATCATTAATGCTTTCCTCATCTAAAACATTGCATTCAAGTAAAAATTTTGGATTAGTTCCTTCTAATGATTTAGATACACTATCTTTCACCCTGTCATTTTGAAAAGAATATCCAATTTCAGCGCCATTATCACTTAATACTTTTGCAATGTGATATGCAATGCTTCTGTGGTTTGCCACCCCAAAAACTAAACCTTTTTTACCTTTGAAGTCCATTTATTTTTCCTTACCAGTTTGTTACAGACCCGTCATTTCTCTCTAGTTGAGGTGGGTCCCATTGTTTAAATTTACTATTTTTTAAATAATCTTCATTAACTGAAATTCCAAGCCCAGGTTCCTTTGATACTACATACATTGCATTTTCCATGTAGTGACTTGATTTAATAATTTCATCATTTGTGAATCCAGCATTTTCAGCTGCAGATTCTCTTGTTTCAAGCCAAGCAAAATTTGGAACTGATGCACCGAAATGAATTGAGGCTGCTGTACATATTGGCCCAAGGGGATTGTGTGGCATCATATCTATGTAATGACTTTCACACCAACCAGCAACTTTCATAGATTCAGTGATTCCACCAACATTACAAATATCTACTCTTGCAAATTGAGTAATATCATTTTCAATATATGGGATAAACTGCCATTTTGAAGCAAACTCCTCTCCAATCGCAAAAGGAATATTTGTCATCTTTCTTAATGCTTTATATGCACTTGGAGTTTCATCTCTTATTGGCTCTTCTAAAAAATCCAGTGTGCCTTGAGGTAATTTATTGCAAAAAGATGCAGCTTCTGCAACAGAAAATCTGTGATGTAAATCAACTCCTAAAACTACTTCAGTTCCCAATTCTTTTCTAGCTTCAATTATCCACTTTGCAGTTTTATTTAATGATTCTCTTGGCTCGAAAATATTATTGTCTTCTTGTTTTCTGAAGTTTGAAAAGTTGTCTTCTGAAGTTGGAAAAGTTGAAAATTTATTGGAATATATAGATTCAAATTCTTCATCTCCACCATCTTGTGATAAAGACAATCTGAAAGCTTGCCATCCAGATTTAATCAATTCCTTAGCCTGATCAATCATTTTTGGCCCTGGGGCTTCTGATGTTGTAGCAAATGTCGGAACCAACTCTCTTTGCTTTCCACCCAATAATTCGTACACAGGAACATCTAAGGCTTTCCCTTTAATATCATGAAGAGCTAAATCGATCGCTGAAATAGCAGCAGTTATTGTTCTGCCGCCCTCAAAATACTGACTTCTGTATAATCTTTGCCAAATTTTTCCTATCTCAAGAGGGTTCATTCCAACTAGTAAATTTTTATAATGCTCAACAATTCCACTTACACCCAATTCTCTAGCAGACAATCCTGACTCACCCCAGCCTTCTAATCCGTTATCTGTTTCAATTTTAACTAGTAATTGATTTCGACTTCCTATCCAAACAGGATAAGGAATTATATTTTTAATTTTCATTTTATTCCTTTGAATTAAGCATATTATTATAGACAATAATTTAAAAGTATTGATTCAAAAAAAATATTTTCTAATGTATTATCAGGTTATATTTACTAGATTGGAGGCATTAATGTTAGATTATTTTAAGGTTCCTGAAAAAGACGTTGTTATTGTAAAGCCAGAAATTCTCAAAGAAACTACGAAGTTAATGTTTATGAAATGTGGAGTTTCTAATGATGAAGCTGAGCTTGGGGCTAATGTATTATTACATGCAGATTTAAGAGGAATTGAAACTCATGGTGTTTCAAATTTACTCAGAAACTATATATCTTGGTATAACTCTGGAAAAACAAATCCAAACCCTAAATGGAAAATTATTAAAGAATCACCAACCACTGCCACTATTGATGGGGATGCTGGATTAGGTCTAATGATTACTGCTCATGCCATGAATTTGGCAATTGAAAAAGCTGAGAAATACGGTACTGGGTCGGTATCTATAAGGAATTCAGAACATTGTGGTGCTGTTGGTTATTTCGCAATGATGGCACTTGAATATGACATGGTTGGAACATGTATGACAGCTGGAGGCAATACAATGGTTCCTACTTTTGGTGCAGAAGCTAAGTTAGGTACAAATCCCATAGCCATCGCAGTCCCAACACTCAACAAACCCCCATTTGTTTTTGATGCTGCCACTACCACAATTGCAGGAAATAAAATGGGTTTATTAGAACGAATAGGTGCAGAAATGCAGCCTGGATGGGTTGCGCATGATGATGGTACCCCTGACATGAATGGTGGGGGAGAGTTTCAATATGCTAAAGGTCCTCAGCGAATGCAACTTCCATTAGGTTCAACTAGAGAACTTGGTTCTCATAAAGGTTATGGCCTTGCTGTTTCGGTTGACATTATGTGTGGAATGTTAAGCAATGGATTTGGGTTTAAAACACTTGATGCTTCAAGAAGAGCTCATTATGTATCAGCATTTAGAGTTGATGGTTTTGCTGAAGTCAATGAATTTAAAGAATCAATGGATCAGATGCTGGAAGGTCTTGAAAAAACCAAGCCGGCACCAGGTCATGAAAGAGTACTATATGCTGGACTCGAAGAATATGAAGAAGAGTTAATAAGGAAAAAAAATGGCATTCCATTGCATAGCGAGGTAGTTGAATGGTATAGAGGAGCCTGTGAAGAGATGAAATTGAAATTTAATTTAGCTTAAACTTGTCTCCAAAAAGGGTTAATCTTTTTAACTTTATTTAAAATATTTGGTTTAAAAGAATATTCTCCAAATTTTGCTTTATTTATAAAGTCATTATCCCAGCCAATTTTTCTTATAACTTCATCATCAGAATAGTATGTTCCAAAAATACATTCTTTAAAAATATGAAAATCATCAAACATATTTTTTTCAAGAGATTTTAGGATTTCAATTTTTTTCTCTTTAGTTAAAGAAAAAAAACTCCCAGATAATCTTGCGTCAGTATTTAAATCGATAGCATCTAAAATCCTTTTTATAGAATTTATATGCAATTCAGAATCAAAAAATAATTTTTCTAACTCGACGATAAGCCCTTTGTTTCCGGCAGCTGCAATTTCTTCATTTTCCGGGATCATTATATTCATTATTTCTTTAATTATTCTTTTGTCATAATTATTTAAAAATCCCTTAGACATCAACCTTTCCCCCTGATTAAATTTTCTGCAACATATAGTGCTAAAGCTTGTATTGTAGGTGTAGGATTCACGGATGCAGAAGTAACAAATAAACTGCCATCAACAATATAAATATTTTCAGAATCATGAAGCTTGCCATATTTATTTGTAACAGAATTTTTAGAGTCCTCCCCCATTTTTGCAGTGCCCATTAAATGCCAACCTGCATATCTCATTAAAGGTGTTTCATATAAAATTTCTGCCCCAGCTTCCATTAGTAATTCTTTAGTCTTTCTCATTGCAAAATCTAATATTTTTCTTGAATTTGTACTAAGATTATAATTAACAGATATTCCAGGCAGCCTATCGCTATCTAAATTTTTATAATCAAGAGAAATATAATTTGTTTCTTCAGGCAAGTCCTCAGCAATTATCGAGAACCCAACTGTATTCCCAAAACTTTTTTTAAAATCTTTATGATGATTATCACCCCAATCTAATTCTAATGCAGTATAAACCGGACCATTATTCCTGACCATTTGAAGTGTAAATCCCCTGTAAAAATCTTTATTTTGATCAGTTTCGTAAAATTGTTGCGACATTAAAATATTAGCATTTGGCCCATAAAAAAATTTATTATTGCCAGGGAGTATTCCTCTTATAAATGAATAGGGATGAAACATAAGATTTTTTCCTAAAAGACCGCTACTGTTACCAATCCCTTTTTCATGATTTTTAGTTGCAGACATTAGCAATATCCTTGGTGTTCCAATTGCATTAGATGCAAGAACTACATTTTTTCCTTCGATAAGATTTTCTTTTCCGTCTTTTATATATCTTACTCCTTTAGCTTTATAATCATTTTCAAGAATTATTTTACTTACCCTAGAATTGGTAATAATTTTTGCTCCAAGTTTTATAGCTTGTTTTAAATAATTTTGATCTGTGCTTGATATAGATTTCCTATCCATCAGTGCATGGGAGCCATAAAACTTCCAGTTATTATTAAAGTTTTCTGAATTCACATAACTATCAGATGGCCACCAATGCCAATTTAATTTATCAAAAGCAGAAGCAATAATTTCTCCATCTTTTCCTAATGACACAGGCTTTAAAGGTCTTTTTGATCTTGGTGGATTTGCTGGATCTCCATTAATCCCTGAACATTTCATAATTTCATCATTTTCATCATAAAATTTTTCTAGGTCATAATATGAAATTGGCCAATCTGAAGAAATATTATCTAAAGTTTTAACTTTAAAATCAGAAGGGTGGAATCTGGGTGTATGAGCAGTGTAATGCAAAGTGCTCCCCCCAACAGAATTATACATAAGCGGGTGTATGGGAGAATTTGAGTTGTCAATTGGGTAATCAAATTTATTTTTTCTTACATTTGGGTTCCAATTCCATTCTTTCAAAGCTGATATTTCAATATTTTTTTTATATTTAGGGTATTGATTATTTTTGACATAATCTCCTTGCTCAATACAAACAACTCTCGCACCAGATTTTGACATTTTCCAAGCGAAAGCAGCTCCTGATGCCCCAGTCCCTATAACTATATAATCCACAATCTTTTTCATAAAATTAACTTAAATGTTAATATTCTAAAAGTAAAATGTTATTATCAGTTACAATTTCTTTCATAATAATTTTAGTGTCGGCAGTAATACCAATTGTTCATTTTATTGCTTTTCCTATCAGTCCATTTATAGCTGGATTTATTGGCGCATCTATTGGAAATATCGATAATGAAAAGATTGTTTATTTTGGCATTTTGAGTTCAATGTGCTTATTTTTTCCATTATTAATTATATTAAAATACACAAGTACTTTTGGAGAGATAGGTTGGGGTTATTCAATAATAATTTCGTTATTATTGAGTGGATATATTTGGTTTGGCTCAACGATTGGGGCATTAATTAAATTCTGGACTACGAGAGATTAATTATTCCTTAAGCGCTTTTTTTCTGGAATTAAAGAAGATAAAATTATGCTCCCAAAAACTACTCCAATAATAATAGATAAGGAAACAAAGGTATTTAAGTGGAAATGAGCCAATTGGTCATTTCCAATTCTTTCTCCTACCCAATGAGCAATATAGGTTGCTGACATTTTGAACCCAATAAAAACAAGTATTAATGACAATCCATATTTTAAAAACCTAAACATATTTTTTATTTCTTGTAATAAGAAATAAAGTGGCCTCATACCAATTACAGCCATCATATTTGAAGTCCACACAATGAAAACATCCTGTGTTATTCCAAAGATAGTTGGGATAGAGTCAACAGCAAATACTATATCTGTACTTGCCAATACAACAACAACTAAAAACATTGGAGTAAAAACTTTTACTCCATCTACAGTAGTTCTAAATTTAGATCCGTCAAAATCCTTACTTATATTCATAAATTTGTTTGATAATTTGAAAAAGAAATTATTCTCTGGATTAGAATCTTCTTCATTTACAAAGGCAATTTTTACTCCAGTATATAAAAGGAAAAATCCCATTATTAACATTACCCAGCTAAAGTTAGCCAGTATGATAGATCCAAGAGCAATAAATATTGCCCTAGTTATTAGAGCTCCCATTATCCCATATGTTAATGCAAGGGATTGTAGTTTTTCAGGGATTTGAAAAAATTGAAATATAATTAAGAAAACAAAGAGATTATCGAAGCATAATGCCTTTTCAGCTATATAACCAGCTAGAAAAGCAACACCCCTTTCGTTATTTGTCATCAATGAGCCATCTTCAATAAAAAACCAAAAAGCAACAACCATAGATATCGATATCCATGCCAAACTCCAAATTAAAGATGATTTAAATTTATACACACGACCCTTGGAGATATATAAATCGAATAACAAGAGTGTTGAAACAAATATATTAAATATTATCCAGTGAGTGTATTCACCCATTATCTATCTGTATTTGAAACAATTTGATATTCAATAGTTCCTGATGGGCTTTTAACTGAAACTTTATCATTTTTTGATTTTCCTAAAATTATTTTTCCTACAGGAGAATCTACAGATATCTTCCCATTAAGTGGATCAGCTTCATGGTAATCAACAAGCTGAAATGAATGAGTTTCGTTATTTTCTAAGTTTTTCAAATTAACTTTACTTCCAATATTTACTTTCCCTTTTAAAGTTGATTGAGAAGAGTCATCAATAATAATTGCACCTCTCATAAGATTTTCAATATCGGTAATTTTTGCCATTACCATTGCCTGGGCTTCTCTGGCTGCTTCTAAAGGCGCATTTTCTCTAACATCTCCGTCTTCTCTAGCATTTTGTATATCGCCTGCCAAATCCATTTTTTGTTTATTAAGTTTATCTAATTGAGAAATTAATGATTTAAATCTACTTCTTGTTAATTTTGGACCATCTTCTATTATTTTAGATTTATTTTTAGTTTTTCTTGTTGTAATTATTCTTTTTGATCTTAAATGAGATGGTATATTTAAATCTTTAGATATTAAATCATTTTCATGTAAAAACTGGAGAAATTTTTTAACTGATGCAAGCCTAGATTGAGTGTCTGCATTCGCCATCCTTGAAGTAATTTGCTGACTATAATCACCAATTTCTGGTGGCCTTATATTTGCAAGTGTTTTATTCTCTCCAATATTTTCTACAAAATCATGAATAACCGCCCTTTCTTTCATCCTTTCATCAACAGGGAGTAATCTAACATAACACTTTAATGCATCAAGAGTAGTAGACTCAGTTGATATCTTTTCATCTGAAATAAGCTTTGCTATAGTAGTTTCTTCTGACATAATATTTCCTTAATTATTATTAAAAATTTAATAAAGTAGTCAACTAATAAAAGTTAGATTACAATAAACAAGTTTCAAATGAATATTATATTCAGAATTGAATTTAAAACAATAATTTAAGAATAAATTTTACAACGTAACTCAAAATGACCAAAAGGACATATCAACCAAAAAAAAGAAAAAGAGCTAGAACTCATGGGTTTAGAACTAGAATGAGAACCAAGAGCGGAAGAAGTGTCTTAAAGAGAAGGAGAGTTCGAGGAAGGAAACTTTTAACTGTAGTATCCAAAAAATGGATTTAATAACTAGTTTTGATAGATTCATTAAAAAATTCTGAAAGTTTTTTAGAAATAATTTCAAAAGGTCAAAAATTTACCGAGTCTGGATTAACTTTCTATTTTTTAAAAAAAAATGATTCAAATGAATCAAAATTTGGTGTTTCAATAAAGAAAATAACAGGTAACGCAGTTTATAGAAATAAACTTAAAAGGCAAATTAAAAATCTAATAAGGCTCAATCAAGAAAAAATTAAAAGTTTTGACATTGTTGTGATCAACTATCAAAAAAGATCAAAGCCAATAGAATATTCAGAATTAGATTATATTTTTAAAAAGTTTTTTAAGAATTTAAGTCTTGTTTAAATGTTAAAAAATATATCATTAAAATTAATATTATTTTATAAATCATCATTATCTCCATATTTCGGAGGTAACTGTAAATTTGAGCCATCATGTTCAAATTATGGATATGATGCTATTTATAAACATGGTTTTTCAAAAGGCTCTTTTATGATTTTTTTTAGATTATTAAAGTGCAATCCATTATCACGAGGCGGTTACGACCCTGTAAAATGAAAAATACCAAGAAATTATTAATATATTTTAACCTTTTGATAATAACTCTAATTATGTTTGGATGTATGAATGATATGCAACATCAAGGAAACTGGGCATCCCCATCAATATCTAATGAAATAATTATTGTCCCTTCTAATGAAGGTGTATTGCATAAATATTCTATATCTCAAAATTCATTTGATTTGATAAATAAATTTCCAGCTTCAGATTCAAAAATTGGATCATTCTATGGAAATTTTGAAATAATCGATAACGTTGCGTATGGCATAAGTTATGGAAGCGATGAAGGTGATAAGTGTCAAAATAAAAGTTGCATTTCATATCTTTTCGCAGTAGATGTTAAAACTTTAAAATCAACTTGGCCAACTGAATATATACAAATTGATGGTGCTGTTGTTGGAGGGGTCAAATACTCTGACGAAAATTTATATTTTGCTACTACAGAGAATGATTCTTTTAATGAAAAAGGTGGTTTTTTCTATTCTGTTAATTCTAATAATGGAGACATAATATTTAAGATTCCTATAGCCAGCAGAGTATATGATTCTATAGAAATAAATTCTCAAGAAAATATTGCAATTCTTGGAGATGCAAAAGGTAATATTTCACTTTATAACACCTCAAAAGAAAGTATCGCAAATAGTGAAAGAAAAATTTTTACTATTAAGACAGACTATTCAATAATCTCACCTGCAATCCAGCTTGATGGTCCTAACAATGAAACTAATTATTGTGTTGGAAATATTAATGGTGAAATTAAATGCTATGAATTAAATAAAGGCAATAAGATCACTCTTAATGAATGGGGATCTTTAAAATTCGATGGCTGGATATGGTCAAATATCCAGCTTTATGATGATTCATTATTTCTAGTAACACTTTCAGGTAATCTCTATAGAGTAGATGTTGATTTAGAAGGTAAAAAACTGAATATTGCATGGGAGCAAAATATTGATAAAAATGGCAAGCCAGTATCCGGAATAATGATATATGAAAGAGGGAATGTAGCTAATAGCATAATTCCATTCGATAAAGATAAATTAGTAATTGCTGAATTAAGCAATGGTTCAATTACGGATGAATTGCCATTTAAAGATGGAGTGCAATCTTTACCTGTAATGAAAAATGATTTCATTTACTTTGTAGATAAGGAAAATAGGTTTAGAAGCTATTCATTAATTGATAGATCTCAAAAACTTTGTTTTGATTTGAACGAAATGAAAGGTTGCGACTAATGGGCTTTTTATGGAATGAATTAATCATGAAACCCATGGTAAATATATTGACCATATTTTATTCATTATTCTCTGACAATTTTGGACTAAGCATAATATTTTTTACTATATTAATTAGAATATTAATGATCCCTATTTCTTTTAGACAAGTAAAACAAATGCTAGGAATGCAATCTATCCAACCAAAGCTAAAAAAAATTCAAGAAAAGTATAAAGATAAAAAAGATAGGGACAGTAGGCAAAAAATGAGCCAAGAAACTATGGCGTTGTATAAGCAGTCTGGGGTAAATCCTGTAGGCTGTTTAGGGCCAATGATCATACAATTGCCAATATGGATTGGATTATATAGAGCAATATTCAAAGTTGTTCCAGCAACCCCAGAAGGATTTGCAAATTTATCTTTTTATCTGTATTCATGGAATCCGGTAATAAGTAAAGTTCCATTAAATAGTAAGTTTCTTAATATTGACCTTGTTAATCCTGTTCAACAAGCAGGAACAGTTTTTGCAATAGTTTTGCCAATAGTAGTTGCTTTTACCACATTTGCTCAGCAAAAAGTATCAATGTTTAAAAGTTCTGACCCCCGTCAAGAACAAACAAATAGAATGATGTTGTGGATGATGCCAGTAATGTTTGGTTTTTTTACTTTATCTTTCCCGGCAGGACTAGCTACATATATAATATTTTCAAATATCGCCGGATTTTTTATCCAAATTTATGTTTTAAAAAAATTAAAAGTAAAAAATACACTCAAAGAATTTTTAACACTCTCTTCTCCTGAAAAGAGTGACAACGATTCAGATAATGTAATTAACAATGAGGAGGTAACAAATGGGATCACAACAATTCCAAGGCAAGACAGTGGAAGAAGCAACAAAAATCGCTCTAGAAGATCTAAACGCAAATCTAGAAGAGGTTAAAATTGAAGTTGTTTCACCTGGTAAGTCAGGTATTTTAGGTTTAGGTGGTGAGCCAGCAATTATAAATGTTAGTTATGATGATAAATCAAAACCTAAGAAAGCTACTAAAAGCAAACCAAAAGACAAGGACTCGAAAAAGTCTGAAAAAAACATGGCAAGAGAATTGGATGACATTGATGAAGAAACAGAGAAATTGGCAATTGATATAGTAAATTACCTTTTATCAAGTCTTAAAGTTGATGTAAAAACTTTTTTTAGAGATAAAGACGATTTTGATACAAAGTCTTTATACTTTGAAATTGAAGGAGATGATTCAGGTTTAATAATTGGCAGAAAAGGCGAAACACTCAGGTCATTTGAATTTCTTATTTCATTTATTATAAAAAGGCAACTTGATAAAAGAGTAAGAGTAATTTTAGACGTTGAAGGCTACCAAGAAAGAAGAAGATCAAATTTAGTTTCTATTGCTGAAAGTAATGCAAAAAAGGTAATAAAATATGGCAAGCCAATCAAAATGGATCCAATGTCACCTTTTGACAGGAGGATAATTCATTTAGCTCTTGAAAAAGATAAAAAAGTTATCACTGAGAGCCAAGGAAGCGGATCAAGAAGGCAAGTTGTAATTAAATTAAAATAAGTGAAAACCATTGATATTTTAACAATAGGTAATGTCACTGAAGATATTAATAAAATAAATAAAAAGGTTTATAGGTCAATTGGCGGAACCTCTTTCTATGCATATAAGGTAGCAAAAAAACTAGGTTATGATTTAAGAATAATTACTGAAGTTTCAGACAGCTTAGATTTTAGTAAAAAAATTGATCCAAAAAATATAATTTCTCAAAAAACTAAACTACATACAATTTTTGAAAATACATATAAAAATGGTGAAAGAAACCAAAAAGTATTAAACCCTTCAGGAAAAATAATTCTAAAAAATCTATCTCAAAAATTAAAAAAAATTAATCCCAAAATTGTTTTTTATTGCCCAATCTTTGATGAATTAGATTCAAGCCTTTTTAATATTTTTAATAGAAGTATAAAAATATGTAACCTTCAAGGATTTATGAGAAAAAAATCCAAGCAAGGTATTATTTATAAAAAAAAATTACCAAATATTAAATTTGAGATTTTTGATGCAGTAATACTTTCTGATGAAGATACTAATTTTAAAAATGCAATAAAAATATCAGAACATTCTAAAATAGTTTGCTTCACAATGGGCAAAAAGGGAGTAAAAATTATTACTAATAATAAGATTAAGCTTTTTGAAACTATTGATGTAATTGATGTCGATGAAACTGGTGCTGGAGATGTATGGAGTACTTCATTTATAATATTTTACTTTCTTATGAAAAAAGATTTGAATGAAAGCGCTGTTTTATCCAATATTTCTGCATCATTATCTGTTACTGGTCTATCTGATAAAAATATTCCAGAATATAACGAAATTTTAAAATACTATAATGCCTAAAAAAATAAGACTTGATCAATTACTTCTAAATAAAAAATTAGTTAAATCTATTAATGAAGCAACAAATTTAATAAATAAAAGAAAAGTAAGAGTAAAAAACTATAATTCTAAATTTTTATTTAAGCATACAATGATTAATGAAAATAGTGATGTAAAAATTATCCAACAAAACTTTGTATCTCGAGGTGGTGAAAAACTTCATAATTTATTAGTCGATTCTGAAATTATTATAAATGGAAAAGAATGCCTTGATGTTGGGGCTTCAACAGGAGGCTTCACTCATGCATTGCTTAAAAACGGAGCAAAAAAAGTTTACTGTATTGATGTTGGAAAATCCCAGTTAGATTCATTAATTAAAAATGATTCAAAAGTTGAGTTCTTTGAAAATATTAATGCTAGATATGACTTTGATATTGGTGTTAAAAATATAGATATTATTGTAGTGGATGTATCATTTATTTCTGTGACCATGATTGCAAGTCAATTAAAGAAATTTTTACTCAAAGATTCAATTTTAATTATTTTAATTAAACCTCAATTTGAAGCTAATAAAGATGAAGTGGATTATGGGGGAGTAATTAAAAATATTTATTTAATACCAAAAATTCTTGATAAAGTTATCAAGAATTTACAAAGAATAGGACTAAATTTATTAGTTTTAAAAAAATCTGAACTTAAAGGAAAAAAAGGTAATCAAGAATTTTTTGCAATTTTTAAATTGTCGTAATTTTATAATTTTTGATTCATGCATTTAAAATGAGATAATTAACATATATAAAACTTATTCCTAATAAGTATGTAAACTATTTAGACTATTATGAGAGTATTAATAAGTATTTCTGAGACAAAAGGTATTGTTTCTTTTCTAAAAAACCTAACAGGCTTTTACACTGAAATTGAAATAATAGCCACTTCAGGTACATATAAGTACTTAAAAAATAATGATATTCATTCTACAGAAATATCAGATTATATTGATTTTCCTGAAATTCTTGATGGAAGAGTTAAATCTTTGCATCCAAAAATTTTTGGCGGAATCTTATCAAAAAAAAATTCTGAAAATCATAATATCGATTTAAAAAAATTCAATATAAATAAAATTGATATGGTTATTTGCAATCTTTATAAATTTGAAAAAGTGATTAACTCAAATGAATTTAGTAATGAAGATGCAATTGAAAATATTGATATTGGAGGCGCTTCAATATTAAGAGCTGCAGCAAAAAATTATAATGATGTCGTAGTAATTTCAGATCCATCAGATTATGAGTTTGTTTTCAATTGTATTTTAGAAAATAAATTAAATTATGACATAAAGAAAAAGTTAGCAGCTAAAGTTTTTAATTTGCTTTCAGATTATGACATTAAAATTGCAAATTATTTATCAGATAATCAAAATGCTGTTATTTCAAATAATGACAAATTTAATGAACTTAGATATGGCGAAAATCCTCATCAGGCAGGGTACATACAAAAAAATAAATCAGAAAATGGAATAGCAAACTCAATTCTTATTTCTGGAAAGGAAATGTCTTATAACAATTATCTTGATGCAGATGTTGCATTTAATGCAGCAAATAATTTTGAAAAAAATTGTGTTTCTGTAGTAAAGCATACAAATGTATGTGGATTATCAATAAATTCTAATCAATTAGATGCTTTTAATAATGCGGTTAACGGAGACCCTGTATCGGCATATGGAGGAATATTAGGTTTTAATTCATTGTTAGAAGAAAATGTTGCAAATGAAATAGTAAAAAGTTTTTTTGAGATAGTTGTTGCTCCAAAATTTAATATAAAGACTTTGGAGATATTGCAAAAGAAAAAAAATCTCAGAATTATACAAGCAACACATTCTACTCATAATCAACTTCACTATAGATCTATATCAGGTGGTTTATTGGCTCAATCTCAAAATCTTGATGAAAAATATGAATTAAAAGTAGTAACAGAAATTAAACCTTCTAATCAAGAACTAGAAGATTTAAAATTTGCATGGAAATTATGTTTATTTATTAAATCTAACGCAATTATTTTAGTCAAAAATAATACATTATTAGGCATGGGTGCTGGCCAACCAAATAGAGTAATGAGTGTCAAAATTGCCGGTGAAGTGGCGGGTAAAAAAAGTATTGGCAGTATTATGGCATCAGATGCTTTTTTCCCATTCCCAGATTCAATAACTAAAGCCAGTGATCTTGGGGTGAAATGTATTATTCAACCAGGAGGATCAATTAACGATAACAAAGTTATTGAAGAGGCTAATAATAAAGGTATATCGATGATTTTTACAAACCAAAGGAGATTCACTCATTAATGAAATATTCAATTGATATAGTACTGCCTGTATATAATGAATCTAAAAATTTAGAAAAGAGATTTGTAAGGTTATACGATTTTCTTTCTAAACAAATTATGCATGATTGGGTGATAACAATAGCTGAAAATGGCTCAAAAGATAATACTTTAAATATTTCAAAATCATTACAAAGAAAATATAAAAGATGCAGGGTAATTTCAATTGAGGAACCTGGTAAAGGTCAAGCATTAAAAAATGCATGGTTAACAAGCAATTCAGATATATATGGCTACATGGATTCTGATCTTTCTACAGATATTGAAATTTTACCTCAATTTATTAATAAAATAGTTAATGAAAATTATGACTTTGTAATAGCTTCAAGGTTGATAAAAGGTTCTAAAGTCATTGGTAGAAGTTTAAAAAGAGAAATAATCTCAAGGACTTATAGCAAAATATTTAGAACAATATTATCTGTAAATTTTTATGATGCTCAATGTGGATTTAAATTTGCTAAGAAGGAAGCCATATTAAAAATAATTGATGATTGTAAAGACAAAGAGTGGTTTTTTGATACTGAAATATTATATAAAGCAGAAAAAAATAATTTATCAATATGTGAAGTACCTGTAACATGGGTAGATGATAATGATTCAAGTGTGAATTTAATATCAACAATAATTAATGATCTGATTGGTTTGATAAGATTGAGATTAGGAAAATGAGTGATAAATTTGATTTAAATAAATTAGTTCTTGTTGGTGAAACTGCAGAAGCTAGTTTAAGAAGAACATCAGAGATATTAAGAGACCAGGGGTTAAACCCAAATGTCACAATAGAGTTTATTTCAAAGGAGCAAGGAGTTTTTAGTGGGTATGGAGAAATTTCTCAAATTATTTCTAGGTTCCTTCCCAAGGCATTTAGAGATGAAGTTTTGTGTTTAAACGATGGTGATATTTTTGCAAAAGGTGAGGTTATTCTTCGTGTAAGTTGCACTTTTGCAGTAATTGCAAATTACATAACTGCTATAAATGGAATAATATCTTCTTCATCAGGATGGGCAACAGCTGCTAAGGAATGTGTTGACTCTGCTGAAGGTATACCTATTGTTAACTTTGGTGCACCTCATGTTCACCCTAATGTTGTTGGAACCATGGATTATTCTTCAATTCAAGGTGGAGCAAAAGGTTGTTCTTCAATTCTTGGAGCAAGCCTTGCTGACCTAACTCCAGTTGGAAGCATGAATGAATCTTTAGTTGTAATAATGGGAGACGTTGTTGAGGCTGCAGAAGCATTAGTAAATAGTGGAGATTCTGAGCTACCGAAAGTTGTCAGTATAGGAATTTTAGGAGATGAAGGTGAAGAAGCAAAGAAAGTAGTAGAGAACTTTCCTTCAATTCGTGGACTTAAATTAGAAACTCCAGAAGAAAGAGGGGGAATAAAAGGTGAAACTTTAAGGGAAGTCAGAGAAAGACTTGATCAGCTAGGATTTATAAATACTCAATTATCAATTTCAGGGGATTTGAATCCATCTTTAATAAAAGAAATTATTGAAGTTGAAAAAGAGTGGCAGAGCGAATCAAATTCAAATTTTGAAAATCAAAACCTTGAGAATATGCCTGCTAACAACTTAAACAGAAGGCTTGTTCAAGCAATAGGTATCGATAGATATATTGCTTGTAGAAAACCAATTAAGATAGGTTCTTATTTAAAAATAATTGATGGGAATCCAGTTTCCAAACGCGGTCAAGTTCCTGGAATTCTTCCAGGTGCAAGATTAAATAAAATGTCATTCAGTAACTAAATTTTTAATTATTACCTTATCTTTATTTGCCATTAAAACTATTGGCCCCGGCATATCTAATGTGAATTTATTGCTTTTAGAAAGGCATTTATCTATGACAATATCTAAATGTTTTTTTTCCATAAAAATTTGACTTGAAAAAGATTCACACTTTGTTTTAATAATTAATTTCTTTTCTATGTCCTCAAGTAAATTAAATTTTAATCTTTCAAATGATATTTCATACTGATTTTCGATTAATTTTATTTTTTGATATCTATCTTTAATTAATTTATTTTGGTAAGAATTTATTTCTTTTGCTACGTAAGTAACCCTATTTATTGTATTTAAAAAATCCGGATTTAATTTTTCAAGTTCAGGTATCACATTATTCCTTATTCTGTTTCTTGAGTATTTATTATCATAATTTGAAGTGTCATTTACAGGATTTATATTTTTTGAAATGCAGTAATCAAGAAGATCTTTTTTTTTGATTTCAATAAATGGTCTAAAAATTTTTAAACCATTAAATTTATCTATTGTAGAAAAATATTTTAGTCCCTCCATTCCTTTTAATCCTGCGCCCCTTGTTAATTTCATTAAAAAAGTTTCTACGTGATCATTTAAGTTATGTGCTGTAATTAAGCAATAGGATTTGGTATCTATGATATGAGATGAAATCATGTCATATCTAATATTTCTTAAATTTTCTTCTGAATCAGAATCAATCATTAATTTATGATCTTTTAAATTTTTCTTTATTAAATTTATATTCATTTCATTGCAAATGTTTTCTACAAATTTTTGATCATTATCTGACTCTTTTCTAAGACCATAATTTACGTGAAAAGCTTCAAAATTTAATTTAGAATTTCTTTTTCTTAATTCATTTAAAGCAATTATCAATGATGTTGAATCACTACCCCCTGAGAATCCAATTATGAGTTTTTTGCCAACTAGATTAAATTTTTCAAGATTATTAATTAATGTTTCTTCAATTATATTCATAATTAATTTATTAATTACTCTTCAAGTCTTTTTCTTATTCTAACTTTTGATATTCGTGATCCATCTACTTCGTTGATAGTAATTCTCAAATTTCCATAGCTTGTTTTTTCACCTATATCTGGTATTTTTTGAAAATTTTCTAATATAAATCCTGCAATAGTTTCATAATCTCCTTCTGGAATATTAAGTCCAAGTTCATCATTTGCTTCATCTATATTCATTGCTCCATCAATTTCGTATGTATTTGGTTCCAATGTAATATATTTTTCTTTTGGTCTTATTCCTTCTTCTCCAGTTGATCCAACAATTTTTTCAATTAAAGAAGTCAATGTTATTAAACCTGAAACACCACCAAATTCATCAACTATCAAAGAAACTTTATTTCCAGTTCTTCTCATTTCAGTAAAAAGTTCATCTAATCTTTTTGACTCAGGTATAAACAAAGGAGTCCTCATAATTGAGCTTACAACCGATTTATCATTTAATTTATTTGTTGCTAAGGATGTCATGACATCCTTGGTAGATAATATTCCTACAACATCATCATAATCATCGTCAAAAACAGGAAATCTTGAGTGTGGGTGGTTTTTATAAATTTTTAAAAAATCACTAAATGAAGTTTCAAAGTGGACCCATTCAATATTATTTCTAGGGGTCATGATTTCTTTTGCTTCAGTTTCAGCAAATCTAAATACATTTTCTAGCATTTCTCCTTGATCAATATTTACAGTACCCTCTTCCTCACCAACATCAATTAGCATTCTAAGTTCACCTTTAGTTACTGATGGTACAGAATCATTACCGTTTGATTTAAAAATTCTATTTAAAGTTTTAGGTATTAATGCAAAAATAAAAACCAAAGGTTTTGTTAACTTTATTAGTATGCTTACAATATCTGAAGTAGCTAAAGCCCATTTTTCTGGATTAATTGTGGATACTGCTTTTGGGGTCAATTCGCCAATAACTACTATCACAATAGTTGTTACTAAAGATGCAATTAATATTGCTGTAGCTGAGTTTTCTCCAATTATATTAATTGCAAGACTTGTTCCTATGGTTGCTACAGTAATATTTAGCAAGTTACCAATAAACAAAATAGTTGCAAAAAAGTCCTCAAAATTATCTTGAATTTTTGAAATTAGTTTTGCTCTTCTATTACCTTCTTTCGAAAGGTGTTTTATTCTTATCTTATTTACTGCAATTATACTTGCTTCTGATGCACTTATTAGAGCACTCAATAAAAGAAGTATGAATATTATAATTAGTGAGTTATACAATTTAAAATTTAATTATGAAGTGTGATTTTATGATGATGGGAGAATATTGTAAATCCTTGTTATTCAGCTTCTCTAATCTTTTTTTCAATTTCATTAAAAATTGCTTTATCTTCTTTAAGAAATTTTCTTGTACTATCTCTTCCTTGACCTAATCTAATGTCGCCGTAAGAAAAAAATGATCCGCTTTTGGTAATTATTTCTTTCTCAACACCTAAATCAATGAGTGAACTTTCTTTACTTATGCCTTCAGAAAAAATTATATCCATTTCTGCTTTTTTAAATGGAGGGGCCATTTTATTTTTTACAATACGTGCTCTTACCTTGTTGCCAACAATATCTGTGCCATTTTTAATTGGTTCGATTCTTCGAAGATCAATTCTTACTGAACTATAAAATTTTAATGCTCTCCCTCCGGGAGTTGTTTCAGGGTTTCCAAAAACTACACCAACTTTTTCTCTTAATTGGTTTATAAATATTGCAGTGCAGTTAGTTTTTCTAATAGTTCCAGTTAATTTTCTCAATGCTTGTGACATTAATCTAGCCTGCAATCCAATTTGAAGCTCTCCCATTTGACCTTCAATTTCAGCTGTTGGCACAAGTGCAGCGACACTATCAACAACAACAAGGTCAATATTCCCGCTTTTAACTAAATATTCTGTTATTTCAAGTGCTTGTTCTGCTGAATCTGGCTGAGAAACTAGAAGCTTATCAAGATCTATTCCTATTTTTCCAGAATATGATGGATCTAATGCATGCTCGACATCAATATAAGCAGCATTTCCACCTTGTTTTTGAACTTCGTTAACAGCCGACAAGGCTAATGTAGTTTTACCTGCTGATTCTGCACCAAAAATTTCAATGATTCTTCCTTTAGGTAGGCCACCAATTCCTAAAGCCATGTCTAATATAATGGATCCAGTTGGAATGACACCTTCTTCATAGTCTTGGATATCATCTTTCATTAACATTATTGATCCTTTGCCGAATGTTTTCTCTATTCCGGCAAGGGTATTTTCAATATCTTTTGTTTTAACTTCTTTTTTTGGCATATTTATAGCCTACTACAGATCAATATTTTTTTTTATAACCTAATGTCACTAATTTATTAAAGGCCTGAAACCTAATTTGACATTTAAGTTTAAGTTTTCATTATCCCTAATTACAGTCAATTCAATAGTGTCACCTGGAACTGTATTTTCGTTTAATAAGTTAACAAGACCACTAAATGAAGTTACCTTATATTCAGTGTTATCTTTTTTGATAGAAATTATAATATCTCCTGGATCATTTTCATTTCTTCCTATTAACCCAGAATCACCAGAAGGACCATCTGGGTCAACATATGTAACTTCAATACCTAATATTTGATCTTTCAAACCTAATTGTTTTTTTCTTTCATAGGTTAATTTTTCAGTTGCGCCAATACCAAGAAGTGAATGCTCATAATATTTCTTTGAAATTAAAGACGGTATTACTCTTTTTGCAGTGTTTATAGGTATTGCGAAACCTATTCCAGAGCTAGATCCAGATCTACTAGCTATTTGTGCATTTATTCCAATAACTTCACCATTTGAGTTAAATAATGGTCCTCCTGAGTTTCCAGGATTAATGGAAGCATCATGTTGTATTACAGAACCAATTAAAAAATTTGTTTCTAGATCCGACCTTGCCCTTCCTATTGCACTAATTATTCCAGATGTTAAAGTAAAGTTTTCTCCAAAAGGGTTTCCAATTGCAATAGCTTGGTTACCAACATTCACAATTGAACTGTCACCAAGGGGTAATGGCTTATATTCATAAAAATCTGGATATTCTACATCTAGAATTGCTAGATCAGAATAAATATCATGTGCAATTAAATTTGCTTTGA
>Ga0208127_1000366_pt1 | contig 23091 bp, 22 predicted proteins | sample ETNtaG_6_FD_185751 | JGI IMG/M metagenome (GOLD analysis project Ga0208127, IMG submission 185751) | Marine microbial and viral communities from oxygen minimum zone, Eastern Pacific Ocean - ETNP201306SV45 (SPAdes) (version 2) | ecosystem: Environmental > Aquatic > Marine > Oceanic ... | reverse complement strand
TGACCCTGCAGCAGGATCAATTAAAGCAAAAACAGGAGCATGCCCAATTGAGGTTGCAACTCCGTTTAAATTATTGTAGTCTAGTGCCATTACTCCACAATTATTTAAGGGGAGTTGAAGTGATCCAACGCATTGTTGTTTTGCAACTTTTCCGGTTACACATCTATCAACTTTATTAGTAAGCCAATCTTTACATGCAACAGATTCAAGACTTAAAACATTTTTGAGATAGTCTTCAAAGTATTTTATATTATAATCTTTATCTAAATAGTCATTTTTTAAAGAGCTATCTTTCATTGTTGTAATTGGAGAGCTTCCAAAAAAATCAGAAAGGGATAAATTTACAGGAGCAGTTTTTTTATTTTCAGATTTAATAATAAATTTTCCATCATTTTTAATTACTCCGACTTTGTAACAGGGTGCTTTTTCTCTGTCAGCTATGGATTTAAGTTTCGAAAATTTATTTTCAGGAATGATAAGACCCATTCTTTCTTGAGATTCATTTCCTATAATCTCTTTAAAAGAAAGTGTTTTATCACCAATGGGTAGTTTGTCTAAATCAATTAATCCTCCAGTTTCTTCAACAAGTTCTGAAAGGCAGTTAAGATGACCACCTGCTCCGTGATCGTGAATAGACACTATTGAATTGTCATCAGATTCAACAAAAGCCCTAATGGCATTTGCAACCCTTTTCTGCATTTCAGGATTTGATCTTTGAACTGCGTTAAGTTCAATACCTGAGCTATACTTTCCTGTTTCAGTTGATGAAACTGCAGCTCCACCCATACCAATTCTATAGTTATCCCCACCAAGAATCACAATTACATCTCCATTTTTGGGTTTACTTTTTAGACTTTGATTTTCTTTACCATAACCAATACCTCCAGCTAACATTATTACTTTGTCAAATCCAGTTGTTTTGTTTTTTTCTGAATGTTCGAACGTTAAAATTGAACCAGCAATTAACGGTTGACCAAACTTGTTACCAAAGTCTGAAGCTCCGTTTGAAGCCTTTATTAATATATCTACAGGTTTCTGATACAACCATTCTCTTTCTGAGTTTAGGTGGTTTTTATTATTTTCTAATCTTGGATAAGAAGTCATGTAAACTGCTGTTCCAGCAAGTGGGAGAGAACCTTTACCTCCAGCAAGTCGATCTCTAATTTCTCCACCAGAACCAGTTGCAGCTCCATTAAAAGGTTCAACTGTCGTTGGGAAATTATGTGTCTCTGCTTTTAAAGAAACAACAGATTTAAAGTTTGATTTTTTAAAATAGGATGGTTTATCACCATAAGTAGGAGCAAATTGTTCAACCTTGGGTCCTTTTACAAATGCAACATTATCTTTATAAGCAGAAACTATTTCATTGGGATTAATTTGTGATGTTTTTTTTATTAATTGAAATAAAGAATTTTCTTTTTTTTCACCATCAATTATAAATTCCCCATTAAATATTTTGTGTCTACAGTGTTCTGAATTAACCTGAGAAAAACCAAAAACCTCACTGTCTGTTAATTTTCGACTTAACTTTTTTGATAAATTTTCTAAATAATTAATTTCTTCTTCATTTAACGCAAGACCTTCTTGGACATTATATTCTGAAATATTTTCAATTTCTAGTATGGGTTGAGGAGTTATAGAAACTTTGAATAAATCTTGATTTAGATTTGAATACTCTTCAAAAATCATTGGATCATAATCATTATCTAATGATTCTTTTAATCTAAATTTTTCAATTCTTTCAATCCCTTTAATTCCCATATTTTGGGTTATTTCAACTGCATTAGTGCTCCAAGGTGAAACCATGGTTTTTTTTGGTCCAACGTAGCATGACTTTATTTCAGTTAAATTGAGTTTTTTAGCTTGATAAAGCCATTCTTGCTTTTTTATTTCTGATTCGGAGGGTGGATTGATTGATTCTACAGCAAAAACGACATTAAAATTGTCTTTAAAAAAAAGAACCATCAATAAATTGGTTAATTAAATGAACTTCAAAAATATAAGAAAAAAAGGAAATTATAACGTGTACAGTTGATTTTTAAATAAGGTTTTTTAATTATTTATTAACAACCTATTTATAGCTTAATCTAGCCATGTAAAATCCATCAAATCCTGAGTTGAATGGACTTACTATTTTTTCTTCTTCAATTTTAAATTTTTTTCCTGTTTCGGTTTTTAAAAAAGATCTTATTTGATTTTGGTTTTCACTTGGTAAAATAGAACAGGTAGCATAAACTAACTTTCCATTTTTTTTAATCATAGGTGAATATTTATTTAATATTTCTTGTTGAGTATTTTTTATTCTATTTAAAAATTCTAAAGAAAGTTTCCATTTTGAATCTGGATTTCTTTTTAAAACACCAATTCCACTACATGGGGAATCTATTAGCAATCTATCAATTTTTCCATGTAGTCTTTTTATGGATTTATTGTTTTCTATTATTCTAGTCTCAATATTATAAGCATTATTTCTTTTAGCTCTTCTTTTAAGTTCAAATAATTTATTTTTATAAATATCCATTGCGATAATTTGACCTTTATTTTCAGATAAAGCTGATAAATGCAATGTTTTTCCTCCTGCACCAGCGCAAACATCACAAATTTTCATTCCTTTTTCAACTTTTAAAAATGGAGCTACTAATTGAGACGATGCATCCTGTATTTCAAAATAGCCCTTTTTAAAGGAATCAGTTTTAAATAAATTTTTTCTTTCTTTTAGTTTTAACGCATATGGAAACCCTTTAATTTTTTCAGTTTGAATGTCTTCTTTTAAAAGTTCAGCCGCTAAATCATTAACGTTTGTTTTTAATGAGTTTGCCCTAATAATTACTTCTGCTTGTTTGTTTAGTGCTGATAATTCGTTAGTCCATTTATTTTCTCCAAGTTCAGCACATCCAATTTCATCAAGCCAGTCGGGAATAGACTCTCTAAATTTTCTAATTTTTGTTAATGAATCAAACCTGCCTTTAATTCTTCTTCTAGGTGTATTTTCGAACTCTTTCCAAGCAGGTAGTTGAATTCCTTTTAAAATAGCCCAAACGGAAAAAATTTTCCAAAGTTCACCATATTTAAATGGACTTTTAGTTTCAGAAATTTCTGAATATAATCTTTTCCATCTGATAATCTCATAACTTGTTTCTGCAATGAAACCTCTATCACGACTTCCCCATCTTTTATCAAATTTTAAGATTTTTTCTATGGTTTTATCAGCATACAAATTTTGGTTAAAAGTCCCATCAAGAACTTTGATTACTGCTACCACTAAGTTTCTGTGAAGACGCATTTAATACTTTCGCGCAAATATAGTTTTAAAACTAGAGCATTTTAGAAATGAATCAATAAAACACGAATTTATTTTTTATTCTTTATTGTTTTTTCTATTCTCTTGCAATTTTTTCATCATTTCTCTTCTAAATTCATCTTCAAGTCTGAACAATTTACCAGTTTTTTTTAATGACATAAATTCCTTTAAATCAACTATTAATTTTGCTCTTAAGTCAATTTTTCTTTTTTCATAGTCCATAAAATCAGCTATGTATTGTTCGTATTCCTTTTCCGAAAAATTACTACTATCTAAATTAATAGTTCTGTATTTTAGTCTTCGTTGCCTATAATTTTCTTTTAAACTGTCTTGATAAATATTGTAGGCTTTCCAAAATTTTGATTCATTTTTTTGGTCAAGATTTAATCTTTCAGTCAAATAAATTTTTTTATAAGCATCTATTTTTTCAGAGCTTATTCTTTGTTTTTGGGCATTAGATGTATTAAATGCTAAAATTAATGATGTTAATAGGATTATTTTTTTCATAATTATTCAAATATTATATAATCATCTTTATTAAAATTTGTTTCAATGAAATAGTCGTATTCATTTTCTGTAAAGTTTTCAAAATTGACTTCAATTTTAGTTTTGTCAAATAATTCTGAGTATTCAGATATTGTGAAATCAACTATGTTATAATCTAAATAAGAAATTATTTCATCATCAGAAAATTTCGTTAAGTCTCTTAGGAAAAGGTTTGTTGTAACAACTAAAATCAAAATTGCAGCAATTCCACTGTAAATCATATTCCTAAGCAAATAAGTTTTAGTTTTAGTCTTTTTCTTAGATAAATTAATTTCTAAAGTTTCAAAATAGTTTAAAGGAGTTTTAAAGTTGTTTTTATCAGAAAACAATACGCTGTTTAATGATATACTATCAAAATATCTTTCAGGTGTCTTAAATCTATTTTTATTGATATTTAGTTGTCTTTCTTTGCTCATCTAATTCTTTGACAATCATTTAGTTAAAAGGTTTGATTTTTTAGTAATTCTTTTTTTATTTTTTTTACTGCTATGTGATAAGAAGCCTTTAATCCGCCCTCTGATGTTTCCAATATCTCAGCTATTTCTTTAAACTTCATGTTCTGTTCATATTTCATTTGAAAAATTAATTTTTGTTTAGTGGGTAATGAGTTTATTGCTTTCTGAAGAGAAATCTGAAGCTCATCCCCATCAAAATATGGATCTTCTTTTAAATTATTTATTTGATAGTCCATCATTTCTTTAGAGGACATTAAAAACTTTTTTGCTTTAGATTTTATAAAATTTAGAGATTCGTTTGTAGCTATTCTATAAATCCAAGTGTATAGTTTGCTTTCAAACTTAAACTTATCAATTCCTTTGAAAACTTTAAGGAATGTGTTTTGTAAAACATCATGTGCATCATCATGATCAAGTACTATTTTTCTAATGTGCCAGTAGATCGGTTTTTTGTAATCTTGAACTAATTTTTCAAAAGCTATATCCCTTGTTTCTGGATCAATTAGACTTTGGATAAATTTAGATTCATCTTTCAATTGAAATGTTTTAATACTTTGACAATTAAAATTAGTTAAAGTTTAAGAGAAAGATTGTAGTTTAATTAATTTCGAATAAGTTCCATTTTTATTAATCAACTCATCGTGTGTTCCTCTTTCTATTATTTGACCTCTATCAATTACTAAGATTAAGTCAGCTTTTTGGATGGTAGATAACCTATGCGCAATTACTAATGAAGTTCTGTTTTTCATTAATTTTTCTAAAGCTTTTTGAACTAATTTTTCAGATTCTGAGTCAAGAGAGGATGTAGCCTCATCCAAAATCATTATTGGTGGATTTCTAAATACAGCTCTGGCGATAGAAATTCTTTGTTTCTGGCCACCTGATAATTTACCTCCGCCGTCTCCAACATTTGTTTCATATTTTTTTTCAAAGCTTTTTATGAAATCATCTGCATTAGCAATAATAGCAGATTTGGTTATATCATCCATTTCATTTTCAGAATTGGAAAGTTTTATATTGTTTTTTATTGTGTCATTAAACAATATGGAATCTTGAGATACTAAACCAATTAAAGCTCTTAAATCATTTTTATTTATTTTTCTAATATCGATTCCATCAATAGATATTTTTCCATCATTTACATCATAAAACCTGGGTATTAGGTTAGCAATTGTTGATTTACCGCTTCCAGATTGTCCAACAAGAGCAATAGTTTGACCTTTTTTAATTTCAAAATTGATATTATTAATTATTTTTTCATTTTCATACTTAAAACTGACATTTTCAAACTTTATATTTGAGTTAAAATCGAATTTACGCTTGGCGTTTAATGCTTGTTTTATAGTGTTTTTTGAATCCAAAATATCCAATACTCTTTCAGCGGCAGCGTTGCCTTTCTTTATTGAATAAGATGCTTTGCTAATCGCCTTTGCTGGGGTTAAAACACCATATGCCAAGCCCATGTAAGTTATAAAAGCAGCAGGATTTAATTCTTGATCGATTAAAACCAATTTTCCACCATACCAAAGTAATACTCCAATTACAGAAATTCCTAAGAATTCACTCATTGGACTTGCAAGGTTTTGTCTGTTTAGGAGTTTATTGGAAAGATTGTAAAATCGATTGTTAGAATTTCTGAATTTTTCAATGAAAAACAATTCTGAAACAAAACCTTTAATAATTTTTAAACCATTTAGAGTTTCTTCAGTTATAGATAAGAATTCTGCTTGTTCATTTTGAACTAGGGTAGAGGTTGCTTTTAAAGATCTTCCAATTAAGGATATAATAAATCCTGAGAGGGGAATAAAAATAAGAACAAAGGCGGTTAATTTAAAACTAATTAAGAACATTGCAGTTATAGTAAAGAAAATCGTCAAAGGTTCCCTAACTATTAATTCTAAAATTGATAAGAATGAGTGTTGAATTTCAAGAACATCTGCAGTAATTCTAGAAATCACATCCCCCTTTTTTTTGTCAGTAAAATAAGAAATAGGCATTCCAATTATTTTTTTATAAACATCTTCTCTTAGATTGGTCAGAATTCCATTCCTTAAAAATGTTATAAAAAACATTGCTAAATAGTTAAAAAAGTTTTTGAAAAAAAACAAAATAATTATTGCGCTTATAACAAAAATTAAAGCTTTTTGAGGATCCTGTCCAGCGTAGCTGCTAACTTGGTAGTTTAGCCAACCCTCAAGATTATTTCCCAAACTATATATGTCATTAAATTCAGGCTTTGAATATGTTTTATTGTTTTCTCCAAATAATACCTCAAGCATTGGCATCAGAGATAGAAATGACAACGCACTGAAAAGAGCATAAAGTGCATTAAAAAAAATATTTAAAAAAATATACTTTTTAAAAGGTTTTGCATATCTAAATATTCTTTTAAAATAATTCATTCTTAAAATTCAAACTCTTTTACAATTCTATTAATTTTATCTTCGAGGATATAATTTTTTTTATCAAAATCTTCCTTATTTTCCAATTTACAGTTTACACTAATGTAAAACTTTATTTTTGGTTCTGTTCCACTGGGTCTTGCTGCAACTGTTGAACCATCTTCAGACTCAAATATTAAAACATTTGATTTTGGAAAATCTAAGCTTGAAACTTTATTATTTTTTATATCATATGTTTTTGAGCAATCGAAATCTTTAATTGTGACTGTTTTACTTCCGTCAATAAAATCTTTTTTAGTTGATCGTAACTTATTCATTATATAATTTATTTGTTCTAAACCTTCCGCACCTTCTTTTTTAATGGATATTAATTTTTCTTTATAAAAACCATATTTTATATAACATTGTATTAAGTAATCAACTAATGAAATATTTTTTGACTTACATTCTGATCCTAATTCACAAGCTACTAGGGATGAAGTTATCGCATCTTTATCTCTGACAAAGTCTCCAACCATATACCCAAAACTTTCTTCCCCGCCAGCTACAAATTTCTGATTTTTAAAATCATTGATCATCTTACCAATCCATTTAAATCCAGTAAGTCCGATTTTAAAATCGATATTATAAAAATTAGCTAAGTGTTTAATCATTGATGTTGAAACAACTGTTGAACCAATAAAAAATGATTTGTCTAAATTTTCTTTTTTACTTAGGATAAACTCAGTTAAAATAATCATCATTTGATTTCCATTTAAAATCTGGAAATTATTATTATGTTTTACTGCCAGTCCAACTCTATCAGCATCTGGATCAGTTCCAATTACTATGTCAGCACTAATTTTATTTGCCAATTTAATTCCTAAACTTAATGCTTCAGGTTCTTCAGGATTTGGTGATTGAACAGTACTGAAATTTCCATCAGGATTATGTTGTTCTTTGACGATATTAAAATCTTCAAAACCTGCCCCAGTTAAAACTTCAGGAAGAAGCCTATAGGAAGTTCCATGTAAAGCAGTAAATACAACCTTATAGTTTTTCCTGTTAGAACTTCCAATTTTGCCATTAAATATTGAATCCTTAACAAAATCTGAATCTATTTTTTCTCCAATTAACTCAATATTGGAGTCATTTTTTTTGAAATTTATTTCATTGAATTTTACTAGTTCAATTTCTTTAATAAGATTTTTGTCAACAGGTGGAACAATTTGACCTCCATCTTTCCAATAAACTTTGTATCCATTGTACTCTGGTGGATTGTGTGAAGCTGTTAACACAATTCCACAAATACATTTAAGCTTAATCACAGAGTAAGAAAGTTCTGGTGTGGGTCTTATAGAATCAAACAAATAAACTTTAATATTGTTTGAACTAAAAATTTCAGCAACTTGGTTTGCTAATTCTTGGCTTTGGTTTCTACAATCATATGCAATGACAACTGATTCTTGTTTTGTTGATATTCTATTAATGTAATTAGCAATACCTTGAGTATTTTTTCCAAATGTATAATTGTTAACTCTATTTGGACCTATACCAACAATCCCTCTCATTCCCCCCGTTCCGAAGGATAGATTTTTATAAAATGATTCTTCAAATTCTAATGGATTATTGTTTTTTAATTTTTTAACCTTTTCAATTGTTTCATTATCAAAAGGTTTACTTGTCCATATTTCGTAATTTTTTTTAAGTAATTCTTCTTTATTCATTTATCTTTTCAGTTATAATGTATTGTTTTTTAATTTTTTTATTTCTTAATATAATTTCTCCAAGAAATCCCGCTAAAAAAAATTGAGAGCCAATGATCATTGTGGTTAAAGCGATGTAAAATTCGGGCCTCTCCGTTATAAGTCTTCCTGAAAGATCAATAAAAAGCTTATCGATTCCAAGGTAAATTGAAAATAAAAACCCTGTAATCAACATTATTGTACCTATTAAACCAAAAAAATGCATTGGTCTTTTTCCAAATTTATGTATGAACCAGAGTGTTATTAAGTCTAGAAATCCTTTTAAAAATCTATCAATACCATATTTTGTTTTTCCATGTTTTCTGGGATGATGAATCACTACTTTTTCAGTAATCTTATCGTAGCCAGCATTTTTTGCTAATACCGGAATGTATCTGTGCATTCCTCCAGTTAGTTTAATTTGTTTGACTACTTTTAGCTTATAAGATTTAATCCCGCAGTTGAAATCGTTCAATTTTATTCCAGATGTTATTCTTGCAGCCCAATTGAAAATTTTTGATGGAATATTTTTAAATAGTAAAGAATCATACCTAATTTTTTTCCATCCTGAAACAACATCAAAATCTTCTTTAATTACTTTATAATATAGTTCAGGAATTTCGTTTGGATCATCTTGAAGATCAGCATCCATAGTTATAACTACATCACCCTTACACATTTTAAATCCAGCAGATAGTGCTTGTGATTTTCCAAAATTTTTTAGAAATCTAATTCCTCTTACATTGGGGTTTATACCACATATTTTAGATATTTTATTCCAAGAATTATCTGTACTTCCATCATCAATCAATAGAATTTCGTATTGAAGTTTCATTCCATCAATTATTCGTGCAATCTTTTTTGTTAATTCTTCAAGAGAATTTTGCTCATTAAAAAGAGGAATTATGACCGAAATATTCATTTTCAACTAAGATTATAGTTGTTTCTTAGTTTTTATAAATAAAGCCAGTAAAGCACTAAAAATAAAACCAAATAACAATGTAGTAATTAAAATAGCCGGATACATAATTACTGTAAATGGTTTTGAATTTTCTATAAAGGTGTTAAGATCCATACCGTTTAGAGCTTCAGGGTAATCTTGCATTGTTTGGTCGTATGAAATTTCAAGTACTTTGTCCATGTAATCTGGTTCCATTACGTTTGTCAAAAAAAGGGTGTAAAGAATTGATACAATTGCAACAACTAAGGATATCCCAGTTCCGATTTTTCTAACACTAGATCCTTGAATTGTATTATCATTAGCTTTTTTATAAGCCAAACAACCTAAAGTTATTCCAGTAAAAGTGATTAATGTATTGGTGATTTGAACAAAGGCATCTTGTTCATAATGTGCATCCAAAAAGAACAACATAAGAGAAAATGAAATTAAAACTGTACTTGTTGTCAGTCCATAATTAATCATATATTGTTTTGAGCTAATTTCTTCCATAATATTTTAAATTTTAAGTAAAAATAAGTATAATTTGTATACTTACTTATTATAAAAAAAATTAAAGTTGCAATTTGATAAAAAAGAATTAAATTTGCATCCAATTATAAAATAAATGAAAGAAGGTATACATCCAGAAAATTACAGACTAGTTGCTTTTAAAGATATGTCAAACAATGATATCTTTATTACTAAGTCAACTGTTGAAAGCAAGGATTCAATAGAACATGAAGGTGTAACTTATCCTTTAGTTAAGCTCGAGATATCAAGAACATCTCATCCATACTACACTGGAAAAACTAAACTTGTTGATACTGCAGGTAGAATTGATAAGTTTAAAAACAGATATGCTAAACTAAAAAAGTAATTTACTTTTTATAAACTCTCTTTAAATTTAACTGATTAATTGGATTGGACTTAAGTCCCTGAACATTTTTATTAGTAAATCTCATAACCTTATCATAATATAATGGAATTATAACTGCATTTTCAATTATAATGCTATCTAATTTCTTGTAATATTCTCTTCTTAAAACTTCATTTTGTAATAAATAAGAGCTCTCAAAAAGATTGTCGTATTGACTGTTTTTAAAATGAGTGTAATTTGGTCCATTGGGAGAAAAATTTTTGGAATAAAATAAATTTAGATAATTTTCACTATCAGGGTAATCTGCAATCCAACTTGCTCTAAACATTTCAAATTTACCATTAGATTTTCCTTGTCTCAATGTAGATGCTGGAACTATATTAATTGAGATATTTACATCAATTTTTTGTAATTCTCTTTGAATAAACTCAATAATATCTAAATAATTTGCATCGCTAGTTAAAGTAATTTCAATATTGTCGTTATTGGTTTCCTTTTTATATTCTTCAATTAGTTTTTTTGCTTTTTCAAAATTATATTCATATCCTTTAATTCTATTACTTTCCAATCCAATAGGAATAAAACCATTATTAGCTGGGTAACCAATATTATTTCTTAAAAACATCATCATTTTCTTTTTATCGATAGCATAATTAATTGCTTGTCTTAGTTTTTTTGAACTAACAATACCTTTATTATTTCCAAGGAAAAAACCAATATATTCAGTATTTAAATAGGGACCTGAAATTAGATTCATTGATTTGGATAAGTCCTCTTTTAAATTACCCTTATTTGAAATTAATTGGTCTTTAAAAGAAGCGTCAATTGAATTAATAAAGTCTATTTTTTTTTGTGCGAATTCCATGAATTCACTTTTTTTATCTGGTAAAAATGTAATTGATATTGCTTCTAGATATGGTAGTTGTTTTCCTAAACTATCTTTTTCAAAATATTGATTGTTCTTTCTAAGTACTAATTTTATATTTTCTTCCCATTTTTTGAACTTAAACGGTCCTGTTCCAACAGGGTTTTTTCCAAATTTATCACCATAATAAATTAGTGATTCTTTTGGAACAACCGAAAAATATTTCATTGAAAGCATCCCTAAAAATGCAGGAAATGGCTTATTTAAAGTTATAGTAAATATGCTATCATTTATTGCTTCAAAATCTTTAATATTTTTTACAGCCCACAAACCTGGAGAACCTAAATTTGGATCTAATATTCTATTAAAACTGTACTCAAAATCAGTTGCATTTACAGTTCGAGTCAAATTTTCACCAAAACTTTTTGATTCATGAAAAAACACATCACTTCTAAGTTTAAAAGTGTATTTGATACCATCTTCAGAAATTTTCCAATTTTTTGCTAAATCTGGAACTATCTTTAATTGATCATCTAATTGGACAAGTCCATTGAACAACTGATTTACGGGCCAAATATTTCTAAGTGTGCTAGAAAAAGCAGGATCTAATGATGAAATATTAGAATGTTCATTGTACCGAAAAACTTTTTTATCATCAATTTTTGTTTCTTTGGAGCAACCAATAAGAAAAAATAAAATAAAGTTTATTAATAAAGCACCAAAAAATTTAGTGTTACAATTCATTAATATTGATTCATATATTTGCATGCTAAATTAATAGTTAAAATCTAGATGAGCCAAAATTTTAAAGTTGCTTTAACAACTCTTGGTTGTAAACTCAATTATTCTGAAACATCAACTATTTCAAGACAGTTTAAAAATGCTGGGTATGAAATAGTCAATTTTGACCAATTTTCAGATATCTATATTATTAATACATGTTCAGTAACAGAAAATGCGGATAAACAGTTTAAATCATACGTTTCAAAAGCATTAAAAATTAATTCAAATGCTTTTATAGTAGCCATTGGATGTTATGCACAGTTAAAGCCAAAAGAACTAGCCGATGTCAATGGTGTAGATTTAGTTTTAGGTAGTAAAGAAAAGTTCAATATTTTGGAATATTTAACGGATATTAAAAAAAATAACACTGGAATTGTTCATTCTTGTGAAATTAGTGAAACAGATTTTTATAAATCTAGTTTTTCTATTGGTGACAGAACAAGATCGTTCTTAAAAGTTCAAGATGGTTGTGATTATAAATGTACCTATTGTACAATTCCTCTTGCAAGAGGTGTTTCAAGAAGTGATAAGCTTGACAATATTTTAACATCTGCTAAAAAAATCTCTGACTCTGGTGTTAAAGAAATTGTCTTAACTGGAGTTAACATAGGTGACTATGGAAAAGGAGAATTTGGAAATAAAAATCATGAAAATACTTTTCTTGATTTAATATCCGCTCTTGATAAAGTTGATGGAATCTCAAGAATTAGAATTTCATCAATTGAACCAAATCTTCTTTCCAATGAGATAATAGATTTTGTTTCAAATAGTAAAAAGTTTGTCCCTCATTTTCATATACCAATGCAAAGTGGAAGTGATACTATTTTAAAACTTATGAAAAGAAGGTATTTATCTAAACTATACAAAGACAGAATAAGTCACATAAAAAAAATAATTCCTAATGCTTGTATTGGAGCAGATGTTATAGTTGGTTTCCCAGGTGAGACAGATAAAGAATTTTTGGAAACATATGATTTTATTAGTCGTCTAGATCTTTCCTACTTACATGTCTTTACATACTCTGAAAGAAATAATACTGAGGCAATAAAATTTGATAAAGTTGTTCCAAAAAATGTTAGATCCAAACGAAGTAAAATGTTAAGATCCCTTTCTGTTAAATTAAAAAGAAAATTTTATACTTCTCAAATTGGAACAACTAGGAATGTTTTATTTGAAACTGAAAATAGAAATGGTTTTGTTTATGGTTTTTCTAACAATTACGTTCGAGTTAAATATCCTTGGAGAAACTATTTAGCTGATAAAATAGTTCCTTTTGAACTTAAAGAAATTGATAGTGATGGATTGGTAACAGGGCAATTGATCAAAATGGAAACTATAGTCTAACACCAATAGGAAGTAATTCCTTAAACTCTTTATTCTTTTTAATGAATTTTCTTACTTGAGGAGCTGTAGGCATTATTCTTATGTTTTTTTCTTTAATTATTTCAAAAACTTCTCTTATGAAAGTTTCCTCAAAATTTTCATCTTTATTGGATGCGGGAATGATAAGTTTGGTTAAAAAAATTTTTCTGTCTTGAAGAGCATATTCAATAGTTGCCAAATCATCGTCAATCTCAACTTCGTATTGACGCAGAAATAAATTGTCATTTATTATCAAATTCCCCATTAATTATCTAATGCTTACTTTTATACAATCTTGCAAAGATAATAAAAATACATTTTAGTGTTTTTTAATGAAATCTGAAAAAGAAATACATGTATACTTTATGCCTGGAATGTCTGCAAATTCCTTAATATTTGAACGTATAAAACTACCTTATGAATACAAATCACATTTTTTAGAGTGGATTCAACCTGAAAAAAATGAGAGTTTAAATAGTTATGCTAAGAGGTTATCTCTAAAAATTGTACATGATAATCCAATTTTAGTCGGAGTGTCGTTTGGGGGAGTAATAGTTCAAGAAATTTCTAAAATAATTGATGTTAGAAAATTAATAATAATTTCAAGTATAAAGTCAAAAAAGGAGATGTCTAACTCAATGAAATTTGCAAAAAAAACTAAAAGCTACAAGCTTTTACCTGTTTCCTGGCTTGATGACTTCGAGAGTTTGATGGCATTTGTTTTTGGTCCAAAAATAAAAAGACGAGTAGACCTTTACAGAAAATATCTTTCTGTAAGAAATAAATATTATTTGGAGTGGTCAATCGAAAAAATAATCAATTGGGATCAAGAAAAAAGTTTAAAAAATATAATACACATTCACGGTACCAAAGACTCTATTTTTCCTGTTAATAATATAAAAAATTATATTCCTGTTGAAAATGGTGATCACGCAATAATATTAAAAAATGCGGATTGGTTAAATGATTATTTTTCAGAAAATCTTTTTTAAATTCTCTTCATTTGCTGCTGCATCATTTTAATTTGATCAGAAAGCATTTTCTGTTTATCAAGCTTTTTAGCTTCATTTAAAAGTGTGGTTGCTTCTCTTTTTCTTCTTTTTTGTATTAAAATTCCTGCTAGACTTAATTTAGCCATAGCCAAATCGTGATCCATTGACAAACCTATTGAAATGGCCTTTTTAAAAAATTTTTCAGCTTGAGTTAGGTTAGTCTGAGAAGAAACTATTCCCCATAGATAATTGTAATATCCAACTTGTTTTGTTGTAAGAGAACTTTCAGGATTTTTAATTTTTTTTAACCATTTTTCAGTTCCAGCAAAATCTTGTTTTCTCAATTTGAAAAAAATTATCAAAATAATTTCATTTTTATAATATAAAAAAATGAAAATGATTGATAAAAAAATTAAAGCGATTCCATTACCAATATTATTTTCATAAAATTGAAAAATTGAGTATAGTAGACTCAAAATTGCAAGAATAAGTTTTATTATTTTTGGATACATTTATAATCAGATTAGTAATTAGTTTTAAACATTAAAGATTTTTTGAACAATACATTTGAGTTAACTAAACTTATTGTATATTTGGCGTCAAATTTTAGTAAAAATAGTTAATTAATTCTAATGAAAAGAACTTTTCAACCATCAAAAAGAAAAAGACGTAACAAACACGGATTTAGAGAAAGAATGTCTACGCCAAGTGGCAGAAAAGTGTTAGCTAGTAGAAGAGCAAAAGGAAGAAACAAAATATCTGTTTCATCTGAACCAAGACATAAAAAATAAGTGAATAAAAAGTTAAAAAAAATAAGGTGTTACTTTTTTAGTAACACCTTTTTTTATATATATTCATATTCCGAAAATAACATCAACAAATGCCATTAAGAAAAGATTTAAAAAGTATTTTAATAATAGGTTCTGGGCCTATTGTAATTGGACAAGCCTGTGAGTTTGATTATTCAGGATCTCAAGCTTTGAGATCCTTAAGAGAGGATGGAATTCAAACCATTTTAATTAATTCCAATCCTGCGACAATAATGACTGATCCAGTCATGGCAGATCATATTTATTTAAAACCGTTAACAACAAATTCTATTAAGGAAATTTTATCCATTCACAAGGTTGATGCAGTTTTACCAACTATGGGTGGGCAAAGTGCTTTAAATCTTTGTATAGAGGCCGATGAAAAGGGAATTTGGAAAGACAATGATGTTGAAATAATTGGAGTTGATATTGATGCAATTAATATCTGTGAAGATAGAGAACAGTTTAAACAGTTATTAAAAACTATTGAAATTCCAGTTGCTCCTGCAAAAACTGCAACTTCTTTTTTAAAAGGTAAAGAAATTGCACAAGAATTTGGTTTCCCACTTGTTATTAGACCTTCTTTTACACTTGGTGGAAGCGGTGCTTCTCTTGTATATAAAGCAGAAGATTTTGACGAATTACTGACTCGTGGTTTAGAAGCATCTCCTATTCATGAGGTTTTGATTGATAAGGCTCTAATGGGTTGGAAAGAATATGAATTAGAGCTTTTGAGAGATAAAAATGATAATGTAGTTATTATATGTACAATTGAAAATATGGATCCAATGGGAATTCATACAGGAGATTCAATAACTGTAGCTCCTGCAATGACATTATCAGACTCTGCATACCAGCGAATGAGAGATATGGCTATCAAGATGATGAGAAGTATTGGAGATTTTGCTGGAGGTTGTAATGTTCAATTTGCTGTAAGTCCTGATGAAAATGAAGATATTATTGCAATTGAAATTAACCCAAGAGTATCAAGATCTTCAGCTTTAGCATCAAAGGCATCAGGTTATCCTATCGCAAAAGTTGCCAGTAAACTAGCTATTGGATACACATTAGACGAATTAAACAATCAAATTACTAAGTCTACTTCGGCATTGTTTGAGCCAACTTTGGATTATGTAATTGTCAAAATTCCACGCTGGAATTTTGATAAGTTTGAGGGCTCTGAAAGAACTCTTGGTTTACAAATGAAATCAGTTGGAGAGGTAATGGGTATAGGAAGGTCATTTATTGAAGCCTTGCACAAAGCAACTCAATCTCTCGAAATTAAAAGAAATGGAATAGGTGCAGATGGAAAAGGATATACTAATTATCAGCAAGTAATTGATAAATTAACCAATGCAAGTTGGGATAGAGTTTTTGTAATATATGATGCTATAAAGATGGGTATTTCTCTTGATAGAGTTCATGAAATTACTAAAATAGATATGTGGTATTTAAGACAATATGAATCTCTTATTAACCTTGAAAATGAAATTTCTACATATTCTCTGGAAACAATCACAAAAGATCTTATACTAGATGCAAAACAAAAAGGTTTTGCAGATCGACAGATTGCGCATATGCTCGGTTGTTTGGAAAGTGAAGTGTACAAGAAAAGAAAAAGTATGAATATTAACAGAGTTTATAAGCTTGTTGATACTTGTGCTGCTGAATTTAAAGCTCTAACTCCATACTATTATTCAACCTTCGAAGAAGAAATTAAATTAGCTGATGGAACTGTTTACACTGAAAATGAAAGCCATTCATCTGATAGAAAAAAAATAATTGTATTAGGATCTGGCCCTAATAGAATTGGACAAGGTATCGAATTTGATTATTGTTGTGTTCATGGAGTTCTTGCTTCGGCTGAATGTGGTTATGAAACAATTATGATTAATTGTAATCCTGAAACTGTTTCAACAGATTTTGATACTGCTGACAAACTTTACTTTGAACCCGTTTTTTGGGAACATATATATGACATAATCCAGCATGAGAAACCTGAGGGAGTAATTGTTCAACTTGGAGGTCAAACTGCGCTTAAGTTAGCAGAAAAACTCGATAGATATGGTATAAAGATCATGGGAACAACTTTCCAGGCTCTTGATTTAGCTGAAGACAGAGGAAGCTTTTCAACTTTATTAAAAGAAAATAATATTCCTTATCCTGAATTTGGTGTTGCTGAAACCGCTGATCAAGCACTATCTCTTTCTGATAAACTAAATTTTCCAATACTTGTTAGACCTTCATATGTTCTTGGGGGTCAAGGGATGAAAATAGTTATAAATAAAGAAGAATTAGAGGCTCATGTAGTTGATCTTCTTCAAAAAATTCCTAATAACAAACTATTGTTAGACCATTATCTTGATGGGGCTATAGAAGCTGAAGCAGATGCAATATGTGATGGTGAGGACGTTTTGATTATTGGAATCATGGAACACATTGAACCATGCGGTGTTCACTCAGGAGATTCTAACGCTACCCTTCCTCCATTTAATCTTGGTAAATTAGTAATGCAGCAAATAATAGATCATACTAAAAAAATTGCTATATCGTTAAAAACTGTTGGACTTATCAATATACAATTTGCAATCAAGGATGAGGTAGTTTATATAATTGAGGCAAATCCTAGAGCTTCAAGAACAGTTCCTTTTATAGCAAAAGCATATAAACAGCCTTATGTAAATTATGCGACCAAGGTAATGTTAGGTCACTTAAAGGTCTCGGACATTGAATATAAACCAGACTTAAATGGATTTGCAATAAAACAACCAGTTTTCTCTTTTAACAAATTTCCTAATGTTAACAAAAGTTTGGGTCCAGAGATGAAAAGTACTGGAGAGAGTATATTATTTATTGATGATTTAAAAGATGATCAATTTTATGAGTTATACTCAAGAAGAAAAATGTATTTAACTCAATAATAATAATATTTCTATATTAGAGATATGGATAATATAATTCTAATATTATTATTAATTCTTTTAGTTTTTGTTGTTTACACTCTTAAAAGTAAAAAGGATTCAGGTTCCAATGAATTACTTGTTCAGTTGACTAATAATTTGAGTAATGAAATTCAAAATATTAGAAAAGAGGTAAGTGAAAATTCAGAAAAAAATAGAATTGAGCTTGAATCTAAGCTAATATCAATTAATAAAGAGATTAATGATTTTCATAAAACATCTAAAGAAGATATACAGAAGCAGTTTTCTGATTCAAATAAAGTAATTAAAGATGTTACTGTTGAATTAGAAAAAATAAAAGGAACTAATAAGCAGGTTTTAAATTTTGCAAATCAAATGAAATCTTTGGAGAAAATTCTTGGAAATCAGAAACAAAGAGGAATTTTTGGTGAAATACAACTAGAAAATTTACTAACGAACGTTCTTCCACCTGAAATATTTCAAATGCAATATTCCTTTAATAGTGGTGAAATTGTAGATGCTATTGTTAAAGTAAATGACCATATTATTCCGATTGATGCTAAATTTTCTTTGGATAATTACAATAAAATGATCGAAAGCTCAGATAATTTAGAAATTGAAACTCTTGAGAAAAAATTTAGAATAGACATAAAATCAAGAATTGATGAAACATCTAAGTACATTCGTCCCACTGAAAAAACTTTAGACTATGCATTTATGTTTATCCCTGCTGATGGATTATATCAAGATTTACTCAACAACAGGGTTGGATCATTGCAAATTAATTCAAAAGATTTAGTCTCATACGCATATGATAAAAAAGTAATGATAGTTTCTCCAATGAGTTTGTTTCCAATGCTCCAAATTACGATGAAAGCATTAAACAACTTAAAATTTGAGAAATCAGTTGATGAAGTGATTAAAAACGTTGAAAAACTTCGAAATCATTTAAATTCTTACCAAAACTCTCATAATAGACTTGGTAAATCATTAAGTGCTGCAGTTAATCATTATAATGACACAAATAAAGAATTTAATAAAATTGATAAAGATGTAACTAAAATTTCTAATGGAAGTTTCAATATTGGTTTAGATACTAGTCCAGTAGAAAGACCTTATATCGAAGAATGATTTTAAATTCCTGTATAGTTGGTTGGTGAGATATTCTTTAATTCTACCTTAATTTCTGATTTAACATTTAACGAATCAATAAACTCATGAATAGTCTTTTTATTTATTTCAGAATTTATTCTAGTTAAGTTTTTAAGTGCCTCGTATGGGTTTGGATAGCCTTCTCTTCTTAGAATAGTTTGTATCGCCTCCGCAATTACTGCCCAATTGTTTTCAAGATCTTCTTCAATTTTTTCTTTATTTACTATTAATTTATTGATTCCTTTAATAGTGGATTTAAATGCAATTGATGTATGACTAAAAGGAACACCAACGTTTCTAAGAACTGTGCTATCAGTTAAATCTCTTTGAAGTCTTGAAATAGGTAATTTTGATGATAAATGCTCTAAAATTGAATTAGCAATTCCTAAATTTCCCTCAGAATTTTCAAAATCTATAGGATTAACTTTATGAGGCATCGCAGATGATCCAACTTCGTTTTTTTGAATTTTTTGTTTGAAATAATCCATTGAAATGTATGTCCACATATCTCTATTGAAGTCAATGAGAATAGTATTTATTCTTTTTATGCAATCAAATAGTGATGCTAAATGATCATAATGTTCAATTTGGGTTGTAGGAAAAGAATGTTTTAAACCTAAATCATTTAATAAAGAACTTGCAAACTTTTTCCAATCAATATTTGGAAATGCAACTTTATGAGCATTAAAATTTCCAGTGGCTCCTCCAAATTTTGCCGCAAATGGAATAGAATTTAAAAAGTTAAGCTGTTCAATTATTCTGGTTTTAAAAACATCAAATTCTTTTCCTAATCTTGTGGGTGAAGCTGCTTGACCATGTGTTCTAGCTAACATTGGTAAATTGAAGTATTCCTTTGTCTTTTCGTCTAATAGTGTAATGATTTCATTTATCTCCGGAATGTATACTGTTGAAATAGCTTCTTTTATTGAAAGTGGAACAGCAGTATTGTTTATATCCTGTGAAGTCAAGCCAAAGTGTATAAACTCTGAATACTTCTCTAATTTTAGTTTTTTAAACTTATTTTTTATGAAGTATTCTACTGCTTTAACATCATGATTAGTTTCTTTTTCAATGTTTTTGATTTCAAGGGCATCATTTTCATTGAATTCATTGTAAATCTTTTTTATGTCTGGGATAATTTCTTTGGGAAAATTTTTAAAAGTTGATATTTCTGATTTGGTTAAAGCAATAAAATATTCGATTTCAACCAAAACACGATATTTAATCAGTGCATATTCTGAAAAGAAATTTGAATAGCTTAAAGTTTTGCTATGGTATCTACCATCAATTGGGCTAATTGCATTAAGTGAGTTGAGTTTCATATACATTTGCTTTGAAAAACAAGCACAAATGTAAGCTTTTTTGAAAATTATTTACGATTTAAAACCTTAAATTCCTCGTAACATCCACTTATAGCATCCAAAATTTGAAGATCATTAGCTGTTTCTATAAAACTATCTGAAAAGTTGCAATTCCTTAAAATTTCATCAATATCAATTCTTTCGATTTGTAAAAGTTCTTCAAGAGTTTCTCGATCGAATTTTGATGATAGAAGTTCACGAATTCTGTAATCTTCTTTCATCTGTTTTAGTTTCTTTAGTTGTCTAGGATTTTTTCCAAATAAGTTATATAAAAAGTCTGTAGGATTAAAAATTGCATTAATAACCTTAGAAAAAGCTCCTGAATTCCTTGAACCTCCTTCGTATCCTCTGGTTGGAAGGCCAGGAATACTATATCTATATGATTTACTAACAGGAACATTTTTTGCATCTATTTCTAGATATCCAGTTAGCTGATATGGTTTAACTATAACTTCTTCTAATGCATACGCCAATTCTGTTAATTGAATTTTTGAATTTTCAAATTTTAGTAAATCGTTTGTGACTCTAACTTTGATGGATTTGTACCCTAAATATGAAAGGTATAGTGTATCATTAAGTTTTGCTGGTATTTCAAATTTTCCTTTACTATCAGTAATTACTCCAATAACTTGATTTAAGTTTATTACATGAACACTTGGAATAGGTTTATTATCAGAAGAATTTTCTACAAATGCAATTAGATTTTTGTTTTGTGAAAAGATAATTCCATTAGAAAAAATAAAAAAAAACAATAATAAGAAGTGAAATTTTTTCATCAAATTCAAAAGTACAAGTTAATTATGAAATAAAATCAATTAATTTATTCATGGCCAAAGATCTGTGACTAATTGAATTTTTCTCTTCTAAAGACAATTCTCCAAATGTTTTAGTGTATCCGCGAGGAATAAATACCGGATCATAACCAAATCCATTTTCTCCTTTTGGTTTTTTAGTAATAATACCCTCAACTACACCTTCAAAAGTGTGAATTTTACTATTAAGAATCAGAGCTATAACAGTTTTAAATCTAGCTTTTCTATTTTTTTTATTTTTTAATTTTTTGAGTAATTTATTTATATTATCTCTTGAATTTTTGGATATTCCAGCATACCTAGCAGAATGAACCCCTGGCTTTCCATTCAGCGAATCAACTTCAAGACCTGTGTCATCAGCGAAAACATTTAAATTATATTTTTTATACATGTAATTGGCTTTAAAAATAGCATTTCCCTCAATCGTATTTTCGTTTTCTGGAATTTCCTCACAAAATCCAATATCATCCAAGCTTTTAATATTAAATTCTTTAGGCAATACTTTTTTGATTTCGAGTACTTTATTTTTGTTGCTTGTAGCAAATAACAAATCAATTTTAGTCATTGTGATAAGGATGATTATTTATAATTGTAAAAGCTCTATACAATTGCTCAGTAAAAAACAATCTTATAATTTGATGGGAAAAAGTCATACTTGATAGTGAAACTAAATCATTTGATTTTTCGTAAATGCTGTTTGAAAATCCAAATGCTCCACCAATTACAAATATTAAATTTTTATTTGTTTGAGTTTTTGATGATATAAACTCTGAAAATTTTCTTGAACCATATGATTTACCTCTTTCATCAAGGAGAATAAGTGTATCATTTTTGTTTAAATTTTTTAAAATATTATCACCCTCTACTTTTTTAATTTCTTCTTCTGATATTTTTTTTGACTTTACGCTGTTTATTTCAATAATTTTAAACCTACAATAAAAATTTATCCTTTTAATATATTCATCAATTAGTTTACTTAATTCAGTTCTTTTAGTTTTTCCAACAACAATTAATTTAATTTCCATATAATTAAGAAATGATAAATTTTAATTTATATTAGAACGTAAATATATGGTATAGATTAAAATTAATTTAATTGAAATAACTAATTAATTGTTAAAATACAATCACAATGAATTTTATTGATGTAGTCGTTCCACTTCCAATACGAACAACTTTTACTTATTTAGTTAGTCAAAAAGAATATGATTTTCTTGATTTAGGGTTCAGAGTAATGGTCCCTTTTGGTAAATCTAAATATATCACTGGAATAGTCATTTCTAAGCATAAAAAAATTCCTAGTAAATATCAAGCCAAAGAGATTGAATATATTATTGATAAAGAACAAATAGTTACTAATAATCAGTTAACTTTTTTTAAATGGATATCAGATTATTACATGTGTCCGCTAGGATTAGTTATTAAAGTTGCTATGCCAAAACTTCTTTTACTTAAAAGTGAAAGTGAGATAATTTTATTAAATAGAGAATTTTCTAAGACTAAAATTTCTAAAAATTCACAAAAAATTCTTGAAACTCTAATTAATAATGAAAAATTATCATTAAATGACATTAGTTTAATTTTAAAGAAAAAGAACGTTGGATCTGAAATAAATGAACTTTTAGGTAAATCTATAATTTCAGTCAAAGAAGAAGTTTATGATTATTTCAAACCAAAAATATTAAAAACTGGATAATCCTAAAGGACCAAATAAAAGTTATGACCCTAGCGATCCGTATAGCTCAAAAAAAGTTATGAGAGGAGGGAGTTTTCTATGTAATGAATCCTA